>Ga0160437_1000012_pt1 | contig 234525 bp, 209 predicted proteins | sample HID1975I_E0MG_FD_108227 | JGI IMG/M metagenome (GOLD analysis project Ga0160437, IMG submission 108227) | Enriched soil microbial communities from UW Madison campus, WI, USA - HID1975I_E0 MG | ecosystem: Environmental > Terrestrial > Soil > Unclassified | place: USA: Madison, Wisconsin... | reverse complement strand
AATTGTAAGTGATCCAGCGACACCAACATTGGTAACAGCAGGAACGCAAAACTTCTGTCAGGTAAATGCACCAACATTTGCAAGTATTCAGACTAATGAAACAAATATTGTGTGGTATACAGCATTAACAGGCGGAACAGTTATTCCATCGACAACAGCTTTAACAACAGGGCAGTATTTTGCAGCAATTTCTGATCCAGCTTCTGGCTGTGAAAGCTCTGTAAGATTAACAGTTGATGTGATTGTTAATGATCCAGCGACACCAACATTGGTAACAGCAGGAACGCAAAACTTCTGTAAGGTAAATGCACCAACATTTGCAAGTATTCAGACTAATGAAACAAATATTATCTGGTATACAGCTTTAACAGGAGGAACAGCTATTCCATCTGCGACAGCTTTAACAACAGGACAATATTTTGCAGCAATTTCTGATCCAGCTTCTGGCTGTGAAAGCTCTGTAAGATTAACAGTTGATGTAATCGTAAATGATCCAGGAACACCTACATTGGTAACAGCAGGAACGCAAAACTTCTGTCAGGTAAATGCACCGACATTTGCAAGCATTCAAACGAATCAAGCGAATATTGTGTGGTACACAGCTTTAACAGGCGGAACAGTTATTCCATCTGCGACAGCTTTAACAACAGGACAATATTTTGCAGCAATTTCAGATCCAGCTTCTGGCTGTGAAAGCTCTGTAAGATTAACAGTTGATGTAATTGTAAGTGACCCAGCAACACCGACATTGGTAACAGCAGGAACACAAAACTTCTGTCAGGTAAATGCACCAACATTTGCAAGCATTCAAACGAATCAAGCGAATATTGTGTGGTACACAGCTTTAACAGGCGGAACAGTTATTGCATCAACAACAGTTTTAACAACAGGGCAGTATTTTGCAGCAATTTTAGATCCAGCTTCTGGATGTGAAAGCTCTGTAAGATTAACAGTTGATGTAATTGTAAATGATCCAGCAACGCCAACAACAAATGCCGCTGCACAAACTTTCTGTTCAGGAACAAATCCAACAGTGGCTAACATTCAAGTGAATGAAAGTAATGTAGTTTGGTATACAACCCAAACAGGAGGAACTGCATTAGCTTCAACAACTGCTTTAACAACTGCAGCTTACTTTGGAGCTATACAAGATCCAGCAACAGGATGCGAAAGCAGTGTGAGATTACAAGTAGCAGTTACAGTTGGAAACACACTAAATCCAACAACTAACAACGCAGCTCAAACTTTCTGTTCTGCAAATGCACCAACAGTTGCCAGCATTCAAGTAAATGAAAGCAATGTAACTTGGTTCTCATCTGCTACAGGCGGAACTGCAATACCAGCTGGTACAGCTCTCACATCTGGAATTTATTTCGGAAACATTGTAGATGCTGTAACAGGATGCGAAAGTACAACACGTTTACAAGTAACAGTTACAGTTGTAGATCCAAGTGCGACACCTACAACAACTAGTACAACGCAAAATTTCTGTACTCTGAATTCACCAACAGTTGCCAGCATTCAAGTAAATGAAGCAAATGTAGTGTGGTATACTACTGCAACAGGCGGAACAGCACTTCCACCTGCGACAGCCTTGACAACAGGTACTTATTATGGTGCAGTTGCTAGTGCTATTGGTTGCGAAAACCCAGCAAGATTAGCAGTAACGGTAAATGTAAATACACCAAGTGTAGTTACAACGCCAAGAACGACCCAAACATTCTGTTTGAGTGCCGCTCCAACGTTAGCTAATATTTTAGTAAACGAAGCAAATGTAGCTTTCTACACTAGTGCAACAGGAGGAACGCCATTAGCAGCAAATACACCGCTTACAGCGACAACGTATTACGCAAGTTCATTGACAAATACATTTAATGGATGTGATAACGGACCAAGATTAGGAATTACCATTGCATTCGAAAATGACGCTGCTGTTCAAATAGCGACTACAGATGATACTCCATGTGTATTCAAAGGAGTAACCTATTCAATTGCAAATGGAAAATCTAATTATGTTTGGACAGTTAATGGAGGAACAATAATTACAGGTGGAGGTACTTCTGACGGATCTGTTACAGTTTCTTGGTCTGATGTTGGACCTGGAACAATTACAGTTGCTTATGTCAACAATTGTGATGAAAGAACTGTTAAAACATTAAATGTAAATGTTACAAGCTGTTCAGATTTAACAATTACGCATACAGTAGATAACCCAACTCCAAATTTTGGCGATCAAGTAACCTTTACTATAACGGTTAACAATGTTGGAGAAGGTGATTTCATAAATACTATTGTGAGTAATTTACTTCCAAGCGGTTTAGAATTAGTAAGTTCAACTGCAACTTCAGGAATCTACGATCCGAATACACAACTTTGGACAATACCAAGCTTAAATGCTGGTCAAAGCGTTGTATTGACAATTGTTGCAGAAGTACTGCCTAATGGAAATTACACAAGCGTTGCAGCTGTAGAAATTTCAACTCCTTTAGATGTTGATGCATCAAACAATTCAGCTTCGGTTACATTAGTACCAATTTGTTTAACAGTTTACAATGAGTTTACTCCAAACAATGACGGGAAAAATGATCTATTCAGAATTGATTGTATCGAATCTTATCCAAATAACGAGTTGAAAGTATTCAACAGATGGGGAGCATTAGTGTACAGCAAAGTACATTATGAAAATGATTGGAACGGAACTGCAAATGTATCCGGAGTTGTTAATAGAGGAGATATGCTGCCAACAGGTACTTATTTTTATGTGATAACCATTGGAGATGGAACGGTTAAAAAAGGCTGGTTGTCTATTATGAGATAATCCACTTCTATTAATCATCTAATTAATTAAACTAAATAAGTATCGTTATGAAACTATATATAAAACCACTAGAAACGTATTTCATTTTAATATGTTCTTTTATTACGTTTTGTGCCACAGCGCAACAAGATCCTCAGTATACACAGTATATGTATAATACTATGGCGGTAAATCCAGCATATGCTGGATCTACCGGAACCATAGAAGCAGCACTTTTATATCGTTCACAATGGATTGGAATTGATGGAGCTCCAGAAACACAATCTTTCTCCATTCATTCTCCTCTTCGAAATGAAAAAATAGGTTTAGGTCTGAGTGTTGTAAACGATAAAATTGGTCCTTCTGATGAACTATATATGGATGGAAATTTCTCTTATTCAATACCACTAGGTTATGAAAAAAGACTTGCTTTTGGATTAAAAGCAGGTGTGAGAATGTTAAACATTGATTGGTCTAAAGGAAGGTACTACGATAATGATGATGTTTTGTTAAATCAGAACATCAATAACCAAATGAAATTAGCAGTCGGAGCCGGAATTTATTATTATACTGATAAATGGTATGTAGGGCTTTCTGTTCCAAGTTTTATTAGAAGTGATTACTATGATGATGTCCAAGAATCTATTGATTATGATCGTCTGCATTACTTTTTAATGGGAGGTTATGTTTTTGATTTGAATCCAAATTTGAAATTTAAACCAGCATTTTTAGTAAAAGCAGTAAGTGGAGCACCACTTACGGCAGATGTATCAGCAAATTTTATGATTCAGGAAAAGTTTGTTATAGGAGGAGCGTATCGAACAGATGATTCTGTGAGTATACTGGCAGGTTTTCAGATTTCACCAAGTTTTTATCTTGGATATGCTTTTGATTACACTGTAAGCCAATTGAATAAATACAATGATGGTTCGCATGAAATCATCCTGCGTTATCAATTTGTCAAAAATCAAAGCAAAATTAAATCTCCTCGATTCTTCTAAAAATAAAACCTATGAGAAAACTATATATCCTATGTTTAATTTTGAGCGTTACGTTTAGTTTCGCTCAAAAAACAAACTTAAAGAAAGCGGATGCTTTGTTTAGAAACTTTTCTTATCTAGATGCTTCTAAAGCCTATGAGGAATGTTTACAGAACATAAAAGATCCTTCAGCACAGACATTGAAAAATGCTGCAGATTCCTACTATTTCATTTCAGATTCTAGAAATGCACTTAAATGGTATAAAAAACTGTATGAAGTCCAAGGAAATAATTTGACTGATATTTATTATCTGCGCTATATCCAATCCATGAAAGCCGTTATGGATTATGAGGATGCAGATAGAGTTACAAGAGAATATCTGGATAAAAAAAGCGATAAAAAAGAGATCAACAGATATGTTGTCCAAAAAAAATATATGGACAGCGTAGCAAAAGCAAAATCTCTCTACACCGTTAAAAATTTAGATATTAATACTAGTAAATCAGATTTTGGTGCGACTTTTTTCAAAGATAATGTTGTATTTACTTCAGCACGTGATACAACAAAGTTTGGTGATAAACTATATACTTGGAACAATCAGCCATTTTTGAATTTATATCTTGCTGAGAGAAATCCTGCAGATGGAAGTTTGTTTAACGAAACAGTATTTCTTCCAAATGTAATGACTAAATATCACGAGGCAACGGCAAGTTTTGATACTCAGGGAAAAACGATTTATTATTCAACAAATATTGTAAAGAAAAACAAATTGGTTGTTGATGATGCAAAAGTCAATAATTTCCAAATTATCAAAGGTTCAATTGTTGATAATAAATTAGAGAATCCACAGAAAGTATTTTTTGACAGTGATGATTATTCCGTAGGACATCCATCATTAAGCGAAGACGGACAATGGCTTTTCTTTGCGTCAGATATGCCAGGAGGATTTGGTGAAACAGATTTGTACGTTGTAAAAATTGCAGCTGACGGAACTATGAGTTCGCCTCAAAATTTAGGACCTAATATTAATACAATTGGAAACGAGGTATTTCCGTTTTATCAAAATGGGACTTTGTATTTCTCTTCTGACGGGCATTATGGCTGGGGAGATTTAGATATTTATGAAAGTAAATTCCTGTCAGACGGAAATTTCACAACTCCAAAAAATCTTGGAGCACCAGTTAATAGTAACAAAGACGACTTTTCATTTATAATTGACAGAACAAATGGTTATGGTTATTTTTCTTCCAATAGAGCAGGGGGAAAAGGTGATGATGATATTTATTCTTTTGTGAAAGGAAAACCAGTCTGTAATCAGAGTATTTCTGGAATGGCATTAGATCATAAAAGCAAAAAACCTCTGACAGATGTTACCATAATGGCATACAATTCTTTCAGTGAAATTATTGGAGAAACCAAAACAAATTTTGACGGAAAATATGCCATTGAAGTTCCTTGTAACAAAGTAATTAAAATGATTGCTGCAAAACCAAATTACAGCAGTGATGATAAAACCGTTGAAACTACAAAGGAAAATGGAGGAGAAATAAGAGATGTTAATTTTGAATTGAGCAACTATGATGACTTAGTTGTCAAAAAACAAGGTGTTGAAAAAGTCGATGTAAATCCAATTTATTTCGATTATAATAAATACGATATTACACCAAAAGCTGTAGAAGAGCTTTCTAAAGTAGTTTTTATTATGAGAAAATTTCCAAACATAAAAATCAAGATCGAATCTCACACAGATTCTAGAGGAAAAGACTCTTATAATTTAAAACTTTCAGACAATAGAGCTAAGTCAACTAGAGATTACCTTCTGTCTCAAGACATAGATCCTTCCCGTATTGAAAGCGCAATTGGTTATGGCGAAAGCCGATTAATAAATAAATGCAAAAATGGTGTAAAATGTACAGAAGAAGAGCATCTATTAAATAGACGTTCAGATTTTATCATTATTCAAAAATAGTTTTATATTTGTGCTGTAATTTATTGATTATCAGTTTAAAATATATAACGTCGAAACCATTTGGAAGTTGGTTTTTATTAATTCTTTTTTAAGAATAATGGACAAGGAGAAAATCAGACTGCATGAATTTGCAGTCTGATTTTTGATTTTTTAAAACTTTCAATTTTTATGCTTTTGAACAAAAATATATTCTAATTTTGATATTCAGTTTATCACAATTATAATTTGCAAAATTTTATGAGCATTCAAGAAACCATTCAAACATTACGAAATGAACTTAATCAACACAATTACAACTATTATGTGTTAGATAATGCCACAATTTCTGATTATGATTTTGATATAAAACTGAAAGAACTTCAAGATTTAGAAAGCAAGCATCCAGAATTTTTTGATGAAAACTCACCAACGCAAAGAGTAGGTGGTGCTATTACCAAAAATTTTAAAACAATAGCACATCAATATAGAATGTATTCTTTGGATAATTCTTATTCTAAAGAAGACCTTCTGGATTGGGAAAATCGTATTCAAAGAGTTCTCGGAAACGTTAAGCTGCAATATACCTGCGAATTAAAATATGATGGAGCCTCTATCAGTATAACATATGAGAACGGAAAATTAGTTCAGGCTTTAACGCGTGGAGACGGCTTTCAAGGTGATGAGGTAACTAATAATATTAAAACTATAAAATCAATCCCGCTTCATTTAAAAGGTAATTATCCTGAAAAATTTGATATTCGAGGAGAAATAATTCTGCCATTCAAAGGTTTTGAAAAGATGAATCAGGAATTAATCGAAATTGGCGAAACTCCTTATTCAAACCCAAGAAATACAGCTTCAGGAAGTTTAAAATTACAAGATAGTGCTGAGGTTGCCAAACGTCCATTAGAATGTCTTCTTTATTTTGTGACCGGAAATAATTTACCATTTTCATCACAATTTGAAGGATTGGAATCTGCTAGAAACTGGGGATTTAAAGTCCCTAAAGAAGCAAAATTAGTCAATAATATGCAAGAAGTTTTTGACTTCATCGATTATTGGGATGTTCACAGACATAATCTTCCTTACGAAACAGATGGTGTTGTAATTAAAGTAAATAGCATTCAGCATCAGGAGGAATTAGGTTATACCGCAAAATCACCGCGCTGGGCAATAGCTTACAAATTCAAATCAGAACAAGTTTCAACTAAGTTAAAGTCAATTTCCTATCAGGTAGGAAGAACTGGCGCTATTACACCTGTTGCTAATTTAGAGCCTGTGCAATTGGCAGGAACAATTGTAAAAAGAGCATCTCTTCATAATGCAGACCAAATCGAGAAATTAGATATTAGAGTAAATGACACTGTTTTTGTTGAAAAAGGAGGCGAAATTATTCCAAAAATCATTGCAGTAGATTTGGCCAAGCGTCCAGAAAATTCAGAATTAACTCATTATATTTCATATTGTCCAGAATGCCAGACTGAATTGGTGCGAAATGTTGGTGAAGCCAATCATTATTGTCCTAATTTCTACGGTTGTCCTCCGCAGATTATAGGCAGAGTTCAACATTTTATTTCTAGAAAGGCTATGGATATCGAAGGTCTTGGCGGAGAAACTGTTGCTCTTCTTTTTAAAAATGATTTAGTGCACAATTACGCAGATTTGTACGAATTGAAAGTAGAAGATATTCTGCATTTAGAAAGAATGGCTCAAAAATCAGCTGAAAATCTGGTAAATGGAGTTCAGAAATCAAAAGAAATTCCGTTCGAAAGTGTATTATTTGCACTAGGAATTCGTTTTGTTGGAGAAACTGTTGCCAAAAAATTAGCCAAACATTATAAAAATATTGATGCTTTAAGCCAAGCTTCGTTAATGGATTTAATTTTAGTTGATGAAATTGGAGAAAGAATTGCCAGAAGCGTTGTTGAATTTTTTGAAAATGAAGAAAATCAAAAAATTATTGAGCGCTTAAAAAATTACGGAGTTCAATTTCAAATTGAAGAAAGAGTAAATCCAAACGCGACAGAAAAATTTGCTGGAAAAACCTTTGTGGTTTCTGGCGTATTTAGTCAGTTTTCAAGAGATGAATTGAAAAAAGCCATTGAAGATAATGGAGGAAAAGTGGGAAGCTCAATTTCTGCAAAAACAGATTTTGTTGTTGCAGGAGATAATATGGGACCAGCAAAATTAGAAAAAGCAACTAAATTAAATATCACTATATTATCAGAAGAAGATTTTATCAACAAATTAAATGACACCGAATAAACCATCATTAATTTTGTTTTTTCTGGCTTTGTTATGTACAATCATTTTTGATTATACAGAGCAGGAATTCTTTGCGACTTATGCCAAAGCCATCGTTCTTCCGGCTATTTTTATTTATTTTCTAATCAGCAGTGAATTCAAAATTGGAAAATCAGAAGGTGTAATTTTCTTTTTTTGTTTCGTAGGACAAGTTTATGACCTCATGGAGATTGACAGTTCTGAAATAGGAGGCGTAATAAGTTTTTTAATTGTTTATCTACTAATAGTAAGAATCTTTTTTCGAGAACACGAGCGAATAAAATTAAGGAAGCGCGATATTCTTCCTATTTCAATTGTAGTTATTCTTATCGTTTATCTTCTTGTTTCTGTTTTGAGTTTACAGCTCGATAACATGAAAAGGTTTAATTTTTTATACACCTTTTACGGAATCGTTTTAAGTACATTAAGCTGCTATTGTTTTGTTAGCTATATTACAAGAGGAACACATATAACTTTATTAATGTCATTAATGGCAGTAAGCTATATCTTTTCAGATATCTTCTATATTTTTAACCAATATTTTTCCTATTCTATTGTTTTGGTATTAATCCGAGATACAACTCAAATTCTAGCTTATTTCTTTATGGTAGAATACTTTTTAGAAAAAGCTAGAATTCAAAATAAACCTATACAACAATAGTGGTTCCTTGGTTTGTATGTGCTTTGTCTTTATCAAAGTAAAAATCAATACGGCCTAAATTGATTCCGTAACAACCAACTTGATTTACCAATACATCTTTACCCGCTTTGTTTTTTACAATCGTAGGTTTGTCTAAGAAAGTATGAGTATGCCCGCCAATAATTAAATCGATATCTTGAGTTTGCTCAGCAAATTTCAAATCGCTGATTTTAGTGGCATCATCTTTATATTTATATCCTAAATGTGAAAGACAAATTACCAAATCACATTTTTGTTCCTTTTTCAAAAGCTGCGTCATGTCCTGTGCCGTTTCAACAGGATTATTGTAAACAGTTTCTTTGTATAATTGTTTGTCTACCAAACCTTTTAATTCAATTCCAACTCCAAAGACACCAACTTTAATTCCGTTTTTATTAAAGATTTTATAAGGCTTTACATGTCCGTCCATAACTGTATTTTTAAAATCATAGTTAGAACAGATAAAGTCAAAACTTGCATGCGGAAGCTGCGCATATAAACCATCAAGACCATTATCAAAATCATGATTTCCAATAGTTGAAGCATCATACTTCATCATACTCATTAACTTAAACTCCAATTCACCCCCATAATAATTAAAATATGGAGTTCCTTGAAAAATATCTCCTGCATCCAAAAGAAGCACATTTGGATTTTCTTGACGAATAGTTTCTATTAATGCTGCACGGCGAGAGACACCGCCCTTGTTAGCATTACGAGGATCGTCAGCAGGAAAAGGATCAATGTGGCTATGCACATCATTAGTATGTAGAATTGTTAAATGCTTAACTTCGTTAGTTTCAAAACTGCTAAGAGACAAGCCTAAACTTAATAAGGCGGTACTTGCTGCTGTTTTTTCGATAAACTCTCTTCTTTTCATTTTATATTTTTTTTGCAGGAATGCTTACTTGTTTCTTTGATTTTTTATTCTTCTGTAATTCTGATATTTTTCGGAGCAACAACTGTGTCTACATCTTTAAAATAATCAATCAATACATTTCTAAGTTTATAGTTTAAGTCAAACTTTTGGGTGCCTTTAGCAAAGAAAGTCATACTGTCACCGCCATTTGCCAAATAATCGTTTGTAGCTACGTAGTACGTTTTGTTAAGATCTAACGGTTTTCCCTGCACTAGGATGTTTTTTGCAGTATTGTCTTTTGCAATTGTAAAAGTCATTCCAGACAAAGGCTGAGGTTTTTTCTCCTTAATAATATAGGCAGCAATTTCTAAAATTTGTTCCCCTTTTAGAGCTATAACAACCAGATTATTTTCAAAAGGCATAATTTCAAAAGCAGTTCTTGTAGTTACATTTCCTTTAGGAAGAATAGCGCGGATACCGCCATGATTTAAAAGACACATATCTATATCTTTATTTTCACGAGATTTAAATACAGTTTTTCCTCTTTGGAGGCAAACATCAGCTAATAAACTTCCAATGCTGGTCTGCCATTTTCCTGTACTCTTGTCTAAAGTTTCGGGAGCATAAGCCAAAACATTGTCCAAATCTTGATTGATATGATCGCGATAAGGCTTAATAAAGCTTTCAATTGCTGGCGTTTCAGCAGCTTTTTCGGTAATAGGAAGTTGTTTTCCTTCTATTTTTGTTAAATTGTAGTTTTTATCACTACAGGAAGATATAAAAAAAAGTGTTAAGAATATAACAAAAAGTTTCAAAAATCCGTTATACTTTTTTAGTTTTACCATTTTAAATGCAACTTAAATAATTAATTTTGTAATCTAGTAAAAGTACTATGTTTTTAAATTATACAAAGGAATTTTTTGTAAAAAAATCATTAAAAAATAACTTAGGTAACGATAAAAACGAAGTCTTTTCAAAGAACGTTCAAACAGTTGGTTTATTGATAGATGAAAGTAATTTTACACAGTCAGAAGTACTTATTAAAGAGTTAGAACTTCATGGAATTGCTTCAGAAAACATAAAAATTGCCGCGTACGCAGGAAAATTTGACAAAAAGGAAACGTATTTAAGACCTACTTTTGGTAAAAAACATATCAATTGGAAAGGAGAAATTACAGAAGATTTTTTGAATGATTTTATAAATACAGAATTTGATATTTTGTTAAGTTATTATAATGTCGAGAATATATTTTTGATGATGATAACTAAGCAGTCAAAAGCTAAATTTAAAGTTGGTTTTTCTAGTGTAGACAATAACCTGAGCCGTTGGATGATTCATACCGAATTAGAAAACTATAAACTATTCGTTTCAGAATTGTTTAGGTATTTAAAAAATTTAAAATAAATTATAATTTAAAATATGCAATCATTAATAGGAACTGGTGTTGCACTTGTAACTCCATTTAAAAAAGATTTCTCAGTTGACATTGAGGCTTTACAACGAATCGTAAACTTTTCTATAGATGGAGGAGTGGAGTATCTTGTGGTTATGGGAACAACAGCAGAAAATGCAACCCTTACAACAGAAGAGAAAGAATTGGTTATAAAGACGGTAATCGATGTAAATAAAGGAAGACTGCCTCTAGTTTTAGGAGTTGGAGGAAATAATACTATGCAGATTGTTGAAGAATTAAAAACAAGAGATTTTTCTGCTTTTGAAGCAATCTTATCTGTTTCACCATATTATAATAAGCCAACACAGGAAGGAATTTATCAGCATTTTAAAGCAATTGCTGAAGCTTCTCCAATTCCTGTAATCCTATATAATGTTCCAGGAAGAACATCGAGCAATATGCTTCCTTCAACAGTAATTCGTCTTGCAAATGATTTTGAAAATGTAGTAGCGATTAAAGAGGCAGCAGGAGATATGGCTCAAGCGATGCAGATTATTAAGAATGCACCGAAAGATTTTCTTGTAATTTCTGGAGATGATATGCTGGCACTGCCAATTGTTTTAGCTGGCGGAGCTGGTGTAATTTCTGTAATTGGGCAAGGTTTTCCTAAAGAATTTTCAGAAATGATTCGTTTAGGATTGAATAAAAAAGCAGCCGATGCATTCAAAACACATTATTTCTTGTCAGACAGTATTGATATGATTTTTGAGCAGGGCAACCCTGCTGGAATCAAACAAATCTTCCAAGCACTTGGAATTGCTGACAATACTGTTCGTCTTCCTTTAGTGAGTGTAGATGATTCGCTGGCAGAAAGATTAAATGAATTTGTAAAAAATAGTATAAAATAAACGTCTGTTTTACGGTATTTTATTATACTAAAAAATATTTTGTAGTAGCTAAATTAATAACTAAATTTGCCACCGAAACTTCGGTGTGATTTTGCTTTGGCATAATTGTCTGAGAGATCATAATAAAAGTAAGAAAATGAAAAGAATAGTATCGCTGTTAATTGTTGTGGCCCTTTTTTGTTCTTGTGGAGAATATCAAAAAGCATTAAAAAATGAAGATGTTGCAGCTAAATTTGATATGGCAACAAAAATGTATGATGCTGGTAAATATTCAAAAGCCATTCGTCTTTTCGAACAATTAGCGACATCTTATAGAGGAAAACCTCAGGCAGAAAAGCTGTTTTACATGTTTTCACAGTCTTATTATAAAACAAAACAATATTATTTAGCAGGTTATCAGTTTGAATCTTTCGTTTCAGGATACCCTCGAAGTGAAAAAGTGCAGGAAGCAGCTTTCTTAGGTGCTTATAGTTATTCAAAATTAGCTCCTGTTTACAGCTTAGATCAGACAGATACATTAAAAGCATTAGAAAAATTACAAGCTTTTATTGATAATTATCCAAACTCAGAATATGTAGCGCAGGCAAATGAAACTGTGCAGCTGTTAAATGGTAAATTAGAGAAAAAAGCATACGAAAATGCTAAAGGTTACAATACAATTTCAGATTATAAATCGGCTTTAGTTGCTTTTGATAATTTTATCGCTGATTATCCTGGAACACCTTTTAAAGAAGATGCGTTGTTTTATAAATATGATTCAGCATATCAATTGGCAATTAATAGTGTTCCTTCTAAAATGGAAGAGCGTTTAAATGTTGCTAAAGCTGCTTATGGTAACTTGATTAAGTTTAAAAGCGATACAAAATACAAAGTTAAGGCAGAAGAAATGAATGCCAGAGTTGAAACAGATTTACAAAAATTTACTAAATAAAATAAAGTCATGGATTTAAAAAAGACGAATGCTCCTGTTAACACAATAACTTACAACAAAACAGTTATTGAAGAGCCAACAGGAAATGTGTATGAGGCAATTACCATTATGGCTAAGAGAGCAAATCAAATTAATTCTGAGATTAAAAAAGAATTGACTGAAAAATTAGAAGAGTTTGCTACTTATAATGATAGTCTAGAAGAAGTTTTTGAAAATAAAGAACAAATCGAAGTTTCTAAATTTTACGAAAAATTACCAAAACCACACGCTTTAGCTGTTCAAGAATGGTTAGACGGTAAAACTTACCACAGAAGTTCAAACAAATAATAGTACCATGTCAGTTTTAAACGGGAAAAATATTTTACTGGGTGTTTCTGGTGGAATAGCAGCGTATAAAACAGCCACATTAGTACGACTTTTTATAAAAGCAGGTGCACATGTCCAAGTGATAATGACACCTGCTTCTAAGGATTTTGTAACCCCTCTTACATTATCTACCTTATCAAAAAATCCTGTACATTCTAGTTTCTTTAATCAAGATGATGAAGAAGCAGTTTGGAACAATCACGTAGAATTAGCTTTATGGGCTGATATTATGCTGATTGCGCCTGCAACTGCAAACACATTATCTAAAATGACAACCGGAAACTGTGACAATCTTTTAATTGCAGCATATTTATCAGCTAAATGTCCAGTCTATTTTGCGCCAGCAATGGATTTGGATATGTATAAGCACCCATCAACCGTATCAAGCTTTACGGCTTTAAAACAGTTTGGGAACATTATGATTCCAGCAGAAAACGGTGAGCTGGCGAGCGGTTTATCTGGTGAAGGCCGAATGGCTGAACCTGAAAATATAATCGCTTTCTTAGAAGCTGATTTAGAAAGTAAACTGCCCTTAAAAGGAAAAAAAATACTGGTTACTGCAGGTCCAACATACGAAGCAATAGATCCCGTGCGTTTTATAGGAAATCATTCTTCAGGGAAAATGGGTTTTGATATTGCTAATGAGGCAGCGAATTTAGGTGCAGATGTAATTCTAATTGCCGGCCCAACACATTACAAAGCTAAAAATACTTTAGTAAAAGTTATAGATGTTGTTTCTGCTCAGGAAATGTACGATGCTTGTCATCTGTATTTTAATGACGTTGATGCAGCTATTGCCGCAGCAGCAGTTGCAGATTACAGACCAAAATTTGTTGCAGACCAAAAGATTAAAAAAACTGCAGCTGAGTTTTCGATAGAACTTGAAAAGACAAAAGATATATTGTCTTCTTTAGGGGCTATCAAAAAAAATCAGTTTTTAATTGGATTTGCATTAGAAACTGAAAATGAAATTGAGAATGCTAAGTTGAAAATTCAGAAAAAAAACTTAGATTTGATTGTTCTAAATTCCTTACAAGATAAAGGGGCCGGTTTTAAAAAAGAAACTAATAAAGTAACATTTATTGATAAAAATTTTAAAATTGAACCTATGGAATTAAAATCGAAAGAATCTGTAGCGGCTGATATTTTGAATAAAGTTATTCTTCATTTTTCAAAATAATAGAATAAAAATATACGCCGAGATATAGATTGCTTACAATCTATATTGTGAAATTTAAATGTTTAGAGATTATGAATAAGATAGTTACGCTATTAGTGTTTTTAAGCTTTGGTTTTGTGCAGGCACAACAGCTAAATTGTACAGTAACTATTAATACAGAACGACTTACGAACCCAAATAATCAGGTTTTTAAGACGCTTCAGACTTCCTTGTCTGAGTTTGTAAATAAAACAGATTGGACAGGATCAATTTTAAAACAGAATGAAAGAATTAACTGTTCGATGTATATTACTTTATCGTCAAATAGTTCAGATCAATTTACAGGAACCATCCAGGTTCAGTCTTCAAGATTGATTTTTAATTCTACTTATTCTTCACCCGTTTTAAATTACAACGACAAAGATTTTAATTTTAGATACACAGAATACGAACCATTGTTATTCAATCCAACGACTTACGATTCTAATCTGGTTTCTGTGGTATCTTTCTACTGCTATTTGATTTTAGGTATGGATGCCGATACTTTCCAAATGGGAGCGGGTAATCAATATTTTCAAACAGCACAAAATATTGCCAATGTAGCGCAGCAAGGGGGATTTAAAGGCTGGAGTCAGGCAGACGGAATTCAGAATCGTTATTATTTAATTAACGATATGATTGCACCTACTTACAGTGATTTACGTCAGACTATGTACGCTTATCATACTGGATTAGATGGTATGAGTACGGATCTAAAAACTTCAAAAGAGAAAATAAAATCATCATTACTGCTTATAGGTAAATTAAATTCGGTTAAGCCAAATGCATTTATAACCCGAGTTTTCTTTGATGCAAAATCAGATGAAATAGTTTCTATTTTTTCTGGCGGACCAAGCATTACAATTACAGATTTAACAGATGTCTTGAATAAAGTGTCTCCGTTAAATTCTACTAAATGGTCACAGATTAAATATTAATCTGTTTCATTAAAACTTACTTTAATCTTTATTCTTACAAAATTGCTCTATGATCACGTCACTGTCAATTAAAAATTATGCTCTTATTGAAAAGTTAGCAATTGATTTTTCTAAAGGTTTTTCTATAATTACAGGTGAGACAGGTGCGGGAAAATCAATTATTTTAGGCGCTATTGGTCTTGTTTTGGGTAAAAGAGCAGATCTTACTTCTTTAAAAAACAAAGAAGAGAAGTGCGTTATCGAAGCACAATTTGAAATTTCTAAATATAATTTAAAAGATTTTTTTGAAGCTAATGATTTGGATTATGAAGATGAAACAATTATTAGACGCGAAATCTTGCCATCTGGAAAATCTCGCGCTTTTATAAACGACAGTCCCGTTAATCTTCAAGAATTGCAGGATTTAAGTTTATATTTAATAGATATTCACTCGCAGCAGCAAACTCAGGAATTGTCAGATGAAAATGTCCAATTTAAGATTATTGATGCTATTGCAAACAATACAGATCTTATTTTAGAATATCAAAAACTACTTAAATCTTATAAAGCAGATAAATCAAAATGGAACGCTTTGATAAAAAAGCAAAGTGATTCTGGAAAAGAGCAGGAATACAATACATTTTTGCTGAATGAATTAGTCGCTGCACAATTAAAATCTGGTGAGCAGGAAGAACTTGAAGCTGATTATGAAAAGCTGAACAATGTTGAAATAATCAAAGAATCTCTAGATAAATCGCTTGCAATTGCAAATGAGGAGCAGTTTGGTGTTTTTCATAATTTAAATGAAATTAAAAATGCGTTGCAGAAAGTTGCACCATTTTCTGTGGAATATCTAAATTTATTCGAAAGAATAACGAGTCTGGCAATTGAATTTGATGATATTTCTAAAGAATTAGAAAATTGTTCGGAGAAGTTATTAAATGACCCGGCACAGCTGGAATTGGTTAATCAAAAATTACAGTTGATTTATAACCTGCAGAAAAAACATCAGGTCGATTCTGTTGATGCACTGATTCAAATTCAGGCTGAGTTAGGAAATAGTTTATTGGAACTTGATAATATGGATGAAGAAATAGCTTCTTTGTCTAAAATTATAGAGGAAAAAGCTATGGAGCTAGATAAATATGCTCTTCAGATTCATCAAAACAGATTTGATGCAATTCCGAAACTTTCAGAGCAATTAATTTCTATTTTAGAAACATTAGGAATGCCAAATGTTCGTTTTAAAATGGAATTATTACCTTCTGAAACGTACTTTCAAAACGGAAAAGATGAATTGCAATTTTTGTTTTCTGCCAATAAAGGAACAGATTTTGGTTTATTGAAGAAAGTAGCTTCGGGTGGAGAAATGTCACGTATTATGCTGGCAGTGAAGGCTATTTTAGCTAAATATTCTAAGTTGCCAACATTAATTTTTGATGAAATTGATACAGGCGTTTCTGGAGAAATTGCAATTAGAATGGGAGAGATCATGAAAGAGATGAGTAATACGATGCAGATTTTTGCGATTACGCATTTACCACAGATTGCGGCAAAAGGAGATTCTCACTTTAAAGTTTCAAAATCTACAGTTGGAGATGATACGCAGTCTGAGTTAAAACTTTTATCTCAGGAAGATCGAATTTTAGAAATTGCGCAGATGTTATCTGGAGCTAATATTTCTGATTCGGCGTTAAACCATGCAAAACAATTACTGAATTAAAAACAACACAATGGAAAGTTTAAGTTTTTACGAAAATCAATTTATAAAAGCAGATGCGTTAATTTCTGAAGGAAATTCAGCAGACGCAAAAGAACTACTTGAAGAAATTTTAGCTCAGTATCCCGATTTTGGAAAAGCTCACAACCATTTAGGATGGATTTATTATAATAAATTGAGTGATTATGATAAAGGAATTTATCATTATAAACTAGCAATGAAATTCGATACAAAATATCCTGCACCATATTTAAATTATACCTATTTGTTAATCGATATTGGCCGTTATGCTGAAGCAAAAGAACATATCCGCTTTACTTTAGCCAATTTAGAAAATGCTGATAATTCTTCGTATAACAGCGAGTTAGGGAGAATGGCAGAATATGAAAATCAATATATTGACTCATATAATTACTATAAAGAAGCAACCAAAAATGCTTTAAACCCAAATTTTATTGACAATATGAATGCCAATATGAAAAGGGTTAAGGATAAAATGTCTATTTTTGAAAAATTAAAATTGAAATTGAAATAATACAAAAAAAATAATTACAAGATGATTATAGAACCTAGAATGAGAGGATTTATTTGTTTGACTGCCCACCCAACGGGAGCTGAACAAAATGTTAAAAATCAAATTGAATATGTAAAATCTAAAGGAGAAATTGCTGGACCTAAAAAAGTTTTAGTAATTGGTGCTTCAACAGGTTTCGGATTAGCTTCAAGAATTACTAGTGCTTTTGGTTCTGGTGCTGCGACAATTGGAGTATTTTTTGAAAAACCGCCGGTTGAGGGAAAAACTGCTTCTCCAGGATGGTACAATTCTGCAGCATTTGAAAAAGAAGCTCATAAAGCAGGTTTGTATGCAAAAAGCATCAACGGAGATGCGTTTTCAAACGAAATTAAAAGAGAAACTCTTGATTTAATCAAAGCTGATTTAGGACAAGTAGATCTTATTATTTATAGTTTAGCTTCGCCAGTGCGTACAAATCCAAATACTGGAGTTACGCACCGTTCAGTTTTAAAACCAATTGGACAAACTTTTACAAACAAAACTGTTGATTTTCATACAGGAAAAGTTTCTGAAGTTTCTATCGCTCCAGCAAATGAAGAAGATATAGAGAATACAGTTGCTGTTATGGGAGGTGAAGACTGGGCAATGTGGATTGATGCTTTGAAAAATGAAAATTTATTAGCAGAAGGTGCTACAACTGTTGCTTATTCTTATATAGGACCATCTTTAACAGAAGCAGTTTACCGTAAAGGAACTATAGGGCGTGCAAAAGATCATTTAGAAGCTACTGCATTCACTATTGGAGATTCTTTAAAATCTATTGGAGGAAAAGCTTATGTTTCTGTAAACAAAGCTTTAGTAACTCAAGCGAGTTCTGCAATTCCTGTAATTCCGTTATATATTTCTCTTTTATATAAAATAATGAAAGAAGAAGGAATTCACGAAGGCTGTATCGAGCAGATTCAGCGTTTATTCCAAGACAGATTATACAATGGTTCTGATGTTCCTGTAGACGAAAAAGGAAGAATTAGAATTGATGACTGGGAAATGCGTGAAGATGTTCAGGCTAAGGTGGCTCAACTTTGGTTAGAAGCAACTACAGAAACATTGCCAGAAATTGGTGATCTTGCAGGTTATAGAAATGATTTCTTAAATTTATTCGGATTCGAATTTGCTGGTGTTGACTATAATGCGGAAGCAAATGAAGTTGTTGAAATTGAAAGTATCAAATAACAATATTTACTTACTAGTAAGCAAAAACCATCAACCAAAAGTTGATGGTTTTTTTGTTAATATACCATATCTTTGTTAAAATTTTGAAACCTAAAAAATATACCCTTTAATAACGCGCATTCTGCTATGATTTTTTCCTTAATTATACCCGTGTATAATCGCCCAGATGAAGTTGATGAACTTTTAGAAAGTCTCTCAAAATCTGATTATAATGAAGCTTTTGAAATTGTTCTTGTCGAAGATGGATCTTCAATACCATGCAGAGATGTGGTGATGAATTATCAGGGGAAATTAAATATATCCTACTATTTTAAACAAAATTCGGGACCAGGAGATTCTAGAAATTTTGGAATGCAAAAGGCGAGGGGAGATTATTTTATCATTTTTGACTCAGATTGTATAATTCCTTCCAACTATTTGACGGAAGTTCGTAAAGCACTAAATGAAAAATATGTCGATTGCTTTGGAGGACCAGATAAAGCGCTCGATAGTTTTTCGGATATTCAGAAAGCAATCAATTTTGCAATGACTTCTTTTTTGACCACAGGTGGAATTAGAGGTGGTTCTGAAAAGATAAATAAATTTCAGCCGAGAAGTTTCAATATGGGAATTTCTAAGAAAGCTTTTGAAGCTTCAAAAGGATTTGGAAACATTCATCCAGGCGAAGATCCCGATTTATCTATACGTTTATGGAATTTAGGATTCGAAACTAGACTGTTTTCTGAGGCATATGTGTATCATAAACGTCGAATTGACTGGGAAAAATTCTCTATTCAAGTAAAAAAATTCGGTATCGCAAGACCGATTTTAAACAGCTGGTATCCAGAACATAATAAGCTCACATTCTTCTTTCCAACTGTCTTTATAATAGGATTATTATTAGCTTTTTTATTGTTAATTTTCAATATTGATATTTTATTACAATTATATTTCGTATATTTCGTTATAATTTTTCTTACAGCGAGTATTCAAAATAAAAGTATCAAAATTGGATATCTTTCTGTAATAGCGGTCTGGAAACAATTCTATGGTTACGGAACAGGATTTTTAAAATCTTATATAAAAGTAATTTTATTAAAAAAGAAACCTCAAGAAGCTTTTCCTCGTATGTTTTTTAAAGTATAAGAATGACAAAAGTTATTGGTCTTACAGGTGGAATCGGGAGCGGTAAAACGACTATCGCAAACTATTTTGCATCATTGGGCGTTCCTGTTTATATAGCAGATGACGGAGCCAAAAGAGTAATGCAGTCAGCCCTTATTATTAATCAGTTAAAAAATACTTTTGGCCGCGATATTTTTGACGGAGAAGTTTTAAATAGAGCAAAATTAGCCCAGATAGTTTTTAATGATAAAGAACAGCTGGCAAAATTAAATGCGATTGTGCATCCTGCAGTTAAGCAAGATTTTGAATTATGGATTCAGGAATATAAAAGTTTTGATTATGTGATTTATGAAGCTGCTATTTTATTTGAAAGCGGCCGTTATAAAGAATGCGATGTGATCATAACAGTTACAGCTCCAGAAGAAGTAAGAATCGAACGAGTGATACAGCGGGATAAAGCAACAAGAGAGCAAGTTTTAAGCAGGATGAAAATGCAGTGGAATGACGAAAAACGAATTTCTAAGAGTAATTTCGTGATTAATAACGATAATCTTAAAATTGCTAAAGAAGAAGTTGTTAAAATTCTTAAAATTTTGAATATAAAACAAAATCAGTCTTAAATGTTAATATTTGGTTAATGTATTATTTAGTATATTGTTAAAATATTAATTTTGTTTCGATGAATAAATTATTTTTTAGAATACTTGTTTTATTGATGAGTTTGTCCTTAATCGGGATAATTCTGGTACAGGTATTTTGGTTCAATTCTTCGTTCAAGAATAATGAAGAACAATTTAAATACCACGTTACTCAAGTAATTGGAAATGTTGCAGACAAACTGGAACAACAAGAAGAGTATAGTTTCTACGACAAATACAACCGTATAAAAGATAGTACGGGTAAAATTCCAAAAAAAGAAGATTTACTTGAAGTACTTTATGTACAAAGAAACACAAAAACGAATAAAACAATTGTTTATTCGAATACATTGACATCGGAAGATTATGATATCAGCGGTTCTCTTTTTAACAAAAAATTCAGCAGTGAACGTTTTAAAAATTTTAGTTCAAGAAGAATAACTGAAGTTTATAATAACAATGGGATTGATAATAATAGTTTAGGACAAAGTATTATTCCAGATATAAGGGATGAAAAATCTGGAAGTTTAGATATTTTAAATAAAGTTCAACAGCAGATTCAGTATAAAGATATTGCCTCCTTAACTCCAATTGAAGGGAGAATAACAAGAGACAAACTTTATAAATTATTAAAAAAAGAGCTGGGAGAATACGAGGTTAAAACCAAGTTTGAATTTGCAATATACAGTAACGGAATTCTTACCAAGATTAAATCTGATGGATTTCATTCTTTAGATAAAGAAGCAACTTACAGTATTCCAGTTTTTACAGATAATGAAGGAAATAGTAAATATGAGTTATCAGTTACTTTTCCTCATAAAAAGAAATTCCTATTATCTGAATTATTAAGTATCACTATTTTATCTATAGTTTTTACTTTAATTATAATTGTTGCTTACACGAGTGCGTTAAATCAATTACTGCGTCAAAAACATATTTCTGAAATCAAGACAGATTTTATAAATAATATGACACATGAGTTTAAAACTCCTATTGCGACTATAAATTTAGCACTTGATGCTATTAAAAATCCAAGGATTATAGAAGATAAAGAAAAAGTGTATCGTTATCTTCAAATGATTCGAGATGAGAATAAAAGAATGCATGCACAGGTGGAGAATGTTCTTCGTATTTCTAAATTAGAAAAAAGAGAACTGGATATCACCAAAGAACCGACTGTTATTCATGATATTATTGATGATGCAATTGAGCACGTTAATTTAATTCTAGAAGACAAAAAAGGAACTGTTGTGAAGCATTATAATGCAGCAAGGACAACCTGTCTGATAAATGAAGTTCATTTTACCAATGTTTTGGTTAATATTTTGGAAAATGCCATTAAATATTCACCAGATATACCAGAAATCGAAATCTTTACAGAAAATGTAAAAGATATGATTTTGATAAAAGTAAGAGATCACGGATTGGGAATGAGTAAGATAGCTCAAAAGCGAGTTTTTGAGAAATTTTACAGAGAGCATACTGGAGATCTGCACAATGTAAAAGGCCATGGTTTAGGTTTGGCCTATGTTAAGAGAATTGTTGAAGACCATAATGGTCAAGTATATGTAGAAAGCGAAAAAGGAAAAGGTAGCACCTTTATAATAAAAATACCATTAATAAATTAAAATATGGAAAATACTAACAAAAGAATACTTTTAGTAGAAGATGACCTAAATTTTGGGGCAGTTCTTAAAGATTATCTAATGTTAAATGACTTTGAAGTTACTTTAGCTAAAAACGGTATGGAAGGTTTCGAGAAATTCAAGAAGGATGTATATGATTTATGTATTCTTGACGTAATGATGCCTTATAAAGATGGTTACACTTTGGCAAAAGAAATTAGAGAAAAAAATAGTGAAGTGCCAATTATCTTCTTGACAGCTAAGTCTATGAAAGAAGATGTTTTAAAAGGATATAAAGCAGGTGCGGATGATTATTTAAATAAGCCTTTTGATTCAGAAGTTCTTTTAATGAAAATTAAGGCTATCATTCAAAGAAAATCTGCTGATACAAAAGCAGAACAAGTACAATTTGAATTTAATATCGGTAAATTCCATTTAAATTCAAAATTGAGATTCTTGACTTTCCAAGATGAAGAGCCGATCAAATTATCTCCAAAAGAGAATGAATTGCTTAAAATGCTTATTCTTCATGAAAATGACTTAATGCCAAGAGAGTTAGCTTTAACTAAAATCTGGAGAGACGACAACTACTTTACTTCAAGAAGTATGGACGTTTACATCGCTAAATTGAGAAAATACCTAAAAGCAGATGAAGATGTTGAAATCTTAAACATTCACGGCGAAGGTTTTAGATTAGTGGTTAAAAGTAAAGTTACAGAATAACAAATTTACACTAAAAATATAAGCTCTGAGAAATCAGGGCTTTTTTTATGTCCAATTTTTAATTGCCTTAATTCTCAATTTCGGATTCACTTGTTTTTTTTCTGTATAAAAGCATGAAAAACGGATTGAACTATTGCTGGAGTTAGAGTTTTGATTTTTAGATAGATACTATGATTTTTGTATATTTCAGAATTCATCAATTATTTTTTTAGATGAATTTTCTTTAAAATAAATTTGGAAAATCAAAAAACAATTCTGAATATTTGCAGACGAAAAAAATAATAACCCTTTAAAACGAAGAAAAATGTTTGTACTTACATCGACATCACAAAGCTTCACACCAAACAGATTTGGTGCAGCACTTCTTCGTGGCTTATTTCAATCTTAGAAATACATTTTTAGATATATAAAAAAGCCCGAAGACATTTAGTTTCGGGCTTTTTTTATTCTAGACACTTCAAATTTTCCCGAAATAACAATTTAACATTAATCCACAAAAGGATAAGAATTTCGCACGCTAATTTCATTTTGAATTTTCAATTTGAATGGAGCTTGCACAACCAACAATTAAAACGATTTATGGGAAATAAATTATCTGGAAAAGACCTGATCAAATTAGGCTTTCCAAAGAACAATTCAATAAACATAGCCTTAGGGCAAATAAACAGATATAGAAAAAAAGAAAAAAAGGAATCTATTCTAACAGAAGCAAAAGACGTGTTGTTAAATCCTGAAAAATATGAAGGAAATGGAACTTGGGGTAAAGTTGCTGAAGGTTTAATCAAACCAGTTCAGGTAAGAATGCATCAGTTGAAAACAACCAGAGCTCCTTTTGCCATTTTTGGCGAAAATGAAATCGATCAGCAGGCCAAATTTCAATTGTACGATTCTTTGAAACTTCCAGTTTCGGTTGCCGGAGCTTTAATGCCAGATGCGCATTCTGGATACGGTTTACCAATCGGTGGTGTTTTAGCAACAGATAATGCTGTGATTCCATACGGAGTTGGAGTTGATATTGGATGCAGAATGAGTCTTTCAATTTTTGATTTGCCAGCTTCTCATTTTAAAGGGAGAGAACATCAGCTTGAAGCTATTTTAAAAGACAATACCAAGTTTGGAATGTATGAGACGCATGCATCAAGAGTAGATCATGACGTTTTTTATAAAAGCGAATTTCAAGATATTCCGTTGCTGAAGAATCTTTTACCTAAAGCTTACAAACAGTTAGGAAGTTCTGGCGGAGGAAACCATTTCGTAGAATTTGGAATTGCTAAAGTCGATAATCCAGAAAACGAGTGGAAGCTCGAAAAAGGAGAGTATTTCGCTGTTCTTTCTCATAGTGGTTCACGTGGTTTGGGGGCAAACATTGCGAAACATTACACTTATTTAGCGACTAAGCAATGTCCGCTGCCAAAAAATGTACAGCATTTGGCTTGGCTGGATTTGAATACACATGACGGTCAGGAATATTGGCTGGCAATGAATTTAGCAGGAGAATATGCCAAAGCCTGTCATGATGATATTCATAGACGAATTGCTAAAGCAATTGGAAAAAGAGTAGTGGTTACGATAGAAAATCACCACAATTTTGCTTGGAAAGAAATGGTAAACGGTCAAGAATGTATTGTTCACCGAAAAGGTGCAACTCCAGCAGCAGAAGGTCAATTGGGAATTATTCCGGGTTCGATGACTGCACCGGGTTACATTGTAAAAGGAAAAGGAAATGCAGAAAGTTTAAACTCTGCCTCTCATGGAGCTGGCCGTTTATTTTCGAGAGCAAAATGTAAAAGTACGTTTACGCAAAGTGAAATCAAAAAGGTTTTGAAAGCGAATGATGTAACCTTGATTGGAGGAAATATTGATGAAGCACCAATGGCGTACAAAGACATTACAAAAGTAATGGCCAACCAAACCGATTTGGTTGAAGTTTTGGGAACTTTTACGCCAAAGATCGTTAGAATGGATCGCTAAAAAGAGATTTAAAAAATGGAAAAAATAATTCAAATAACAGCGGGTCGCGGACCTGCAGAATGCAGTTGGGTTGTCGCCCAAGTGCTTAAAAAAGTTTTGGAAGAGGCGCAGGATCAACAATTAGAAACCGTTTTACTGCAGCGAGAAGCAGGTCAAGAAAATGGAACGGTTGAAACTGCTTCAATTGCTGTAAAAGGAAGAAACGCCGACAGCTTTGTAAAATCGTGGATTGGAACGATTCAATGGATTGGGCAGAGTCAGTTTCGGAAAATGCACAAACGCAAGAACTGGTTTATTGGAATTTTTGAAATTGAGCCGCAGAAAAATACAACGGTTTCAGAAAATGATATTCAATATCAGGCCATGCGGAGTTCGGGTGCGGGTGGTCAACATGTAAATAAAGTGAGTTCGGCAATTCGCGCAACTCATATTCCAACTGGAATTGCAGTTGTGGCAATGGACAGTCGTTCGCAGCACCAAAACAAAAAACTGGCAACAGAAAGATTATTAAAAAAATTAGAAGACGAAAAACTGATTCAGCTTAAAAATCATGTGGGCAAACAATGGGAAAATCAGCTTAATATTGAGCGTGGAAATCCTGTTAGAATTTTTACCGGAAGTGACTTTAAAAAGAATAAAGTGGAGAAGAGTTACAAAGGAACTCGTCAGAAATTAAAACAAGATTTACGAAATGAAAACAACTGATAAATATCTTTTTCAAGCTTTGGATAATTATCCGTTTTGGCTTGAAGGTACAATTGAGTCTTTGGATTATGCTTTTTCTTACGATGATAAAAATACTATGGTTTTGTGTTTGTATGGAAGAATTCAAGCAGAACAATTACTGAATTACGAAGAAGCGAAATCGTATTTTCAGCAAGCTTTGGCGATTAATATTCATGCTCTTGAAGTATATCCCTATTATTTACAAACATTGATTTTAAATGAAGACTATGATGAAGCACAAAAGCTCATTGATTTTGCTTTGACGATTAAAGGAATCAATAAATCAGAAATTTATATAAAGAAAGCTATTCTTTTGGAAGCGAAACAAGAATTTAAAAAAGCTTTGAATGAAATTAAGAATGCAAAACTCTATTCATTACAGTTTGCATTTGATTCTGATGTTACTGATGTAGAGAAAAGGATTCGTGGAAAAATTGATTTATTGAAAAAAAGTAAAAAATCTAAAAAAGATTCAAAAAAGAAATCGAAATGATTTGGTAAAACAATAATCGATGCAATTTTGCATCGATTATTGTTTTTTATATGTATGTACTAAATTTTAAAATATTCAAAGTTTATCATTTCGACGAAGGAGAAATCTTCGCGAGTAGCTCGGCAACTATAGTCAATCCGTATCGAGCTTCTTGCAAAGATTTCTCCTTCGTCGAAATGACAGTATTGAGGAAAGTCAGATTCAAAAGAAGATTTTATTAATCTGTTTTATTTCCAATGCAATTCCAAAGCGAAACATGTTTTTTCGTCTTTTGTAATACTGAATGTTGCTTTTTTATGATCGTCATCTTCACTTTCGTGAATTACGACCTTATCTTGTAATGAAAGCTCTTTCATGAAATTCATTTCGAAACTTTTCACTTCTTGTTTTAAAATTCTTTTAGGATCGACATGATCTAGGCACCACTCGAGATATTTTACATTATTGACGTGATTTACAATATCTAAATCTGATAAATAAACAGTTTTTTCAAAAACGGCTTCTTTTTCGTGGTTGATATTTATTTTAGAAAAGCCTTCTTCTGTGGCTCTATTTTCGGGAAATAATTCAAAGTGTTCGTAAGGCAAAGCCAATGCTTCTGGACGGCGCGCCTGTGTATTGAAAACAGCCCAATACGTTTCACAACCTACTATTTTTTTACCATTTACATACATTTCAAGAGCACGAACTGAACGTGAATTTTCTAAACTATTGATCCATGTTTTTACGGTTACAACATCCTGCCATTTTGGTAAAGCATGAACTTCTACACGCATTCGGCTTAAAACCCACGCTTGGTGAAATTCCTGCATATCATAAAAGCTAATACCGCCAACTTCTGAATGTGCTGCAGCAGTCAATTGTAAAATATTACACAAATCGGTATACTTTAAATAACCAGCGGGCGTGCATTGTGTGAAATTGATTTCCCAGTCTTTGCTTAAAACTGATGTGAAATTTGGAGATATTGGCATTTTTAATTTTAAATTTTGTGTTTGTTAGAGAATTGAAAATGGAATAAAGAAAATAGAATAAAGAAAATAGATTTTGATTTTTACTTTAGAATATTTTCTATATAATTTATGATTTCTTTTCTATCTGTGGCGTAATCAAACCATTTTGTAGTTTCATTTCTTTTGAACCATGTTAATTGTCTTTTGGAAAATCTTCTAGTGTTTTTTTTGATTTCTTCTATTGCAAAAGGCAATGTAAATTCTCCGTCAAAATAACTAAATAATTCTCTATAACCGACCGTTTGAAGTGCATTTAACGCTTTATTAGGATACAAAGTTTTGGCTTCTTCCAGCAAACCTTCGTTCATCATAATGTCAACACGCTGATTGATTCGGTTGTAAATGATTTCTCTTTCGGCATCTAAACCAATTAAAATAGGAGTGAAGTCTCGATTGTTTTTCTTCTGATTTAAGAATGAAGAATATGGTTTTCCTGTTCCAATGCAAACTTCTACAAATCGCATCATTCGCTGCGGGTTTTGTAAAGTTTGAGGATTTTCAATAGTTATTTTTTGGTAATAATCTGGATCTAGATTTTTTAGTTGTTCCTGAAGATATTCAATTCCGAGTTTCTCGTAATTTGAATTTACTTCTGAGCGAACTTCTGAATTGATTTCTGGAAATTCATCAAAACCTTTTAAAATGGCATCTACATATAATCCTGAACCTCCAATAAGAATTGCATAATCGTTGGTTTGAAAAAGTTCATCAATTTTTAATAAAGCTTCTTTTTCGTAATCGCCAACGGTGTAATTTTCAAAAATGGATTTATTTTGAATGAAATGATGTTTGGCAGAATTCAATTCTTCTTGATTTGGAACGGCTGTACCAATCTTCATTTCTTTGAAAAACTGACGGCTGTCGCAAGAAACGATCTCGCATTTAAAATGTTGTGCCAAAGCTATACTTAAGGCTGTTTTGCCTATGGCTGTTGGTCCGACAATGGTTATTAGGTAATTCATATTTTTTAGCCCAGATGGAAATGAAAACCCCGGACTTATATTTTTTCGTTTTTTTGGTGTAAAAGAGCGACCAGCGGAAGCTCCTTTTATGCCTTAAAAAAACAACAAAGATAAGGAGGAGTTGCAATGTACAGCTGGATTAGCTTCTAAAATTAATTATTTGGCAATTCGGTTCCACATTCGTAACAATATTTTGCGCTGTCAAAATGGACTTGGGAATTGCAGTTTTTGCATGTTTTTTTGGTGCTTACTGCACTGTTTCTCAAGCTGCTTTTGGCGAATTCTGCGGTAACAATTCCGGTTGGAACCGCAATTATTCCGTAACCTAAAATCATTACTAATGCGGCAATAAATTGTCCTAAAGGGGTTTGGGGTGAAATGTCTCCATAACCAACTGTAGTTAAAGTTACAATTGTCCAGTAAATTCCCATTGGGATGCTTGTAAAACCAGATTCTTGGCCTTCGACTAAGTACATAATTGTACCGATAATAACAGTACTGATGAGCACAAAATATATAAAAACTAGAATCTTTTCTTTGCTAGCTTCTATTGCCTCTTTTAATTGCAGGGATTGATGTGAAATTTGCGGAATATGTAAGATTTTGAATAATCGTAAAAAACGTAAAGCTCTTACGATTGATAAAATACTTGCTCCGGGTAAAAATATAGATAAGTACATGGGTAAGACAGCAAGTAAATCGATGATTCCGTAAAAACTGAAGATATATTTAACAGGTTTTTGAATGGATATGATTCTTAAAATATATTCGATTGTAAAAAAAACGGTGATAACCCATTCGCAAATAAGGAGCTGTTCGTGGTACTTTGAACTGATTCCTTTAACTGTGTCCAGCATAATTAAAAGAACGCTCAATAAAATCAATCCTAAAAGAACCAAATCAAACATACGTCCTAAAATGGTATTGGTGCCATATAGGATTATCTTAACTTTTTCTCGAAAGATTTCGTATTGTGATTTTTTATTTTTCATATCCACTAAGATAATGAAAGTTTTATATTGTTAAAAATTTAAAATCTTGATAGATTTACTTTTGCGAAGGTAGCTTTGAAGAATGTTTTTTACATCGCGGTTGTGCTCCATCGGAATCAAAATGGTTTTAAGAATCTCAATGTTAGTAATTTGATAATTAAGATCATAGTAAGCATAACCCTTATAAATTCCATTTTCGATTAAAATAGCACTTCGTTCGTTTATATTACGGCCTTTGTCAATCAGGATCATGCTTTTATTTTCAAAACTATTCTCGGAAATAAATTGCTGAACTCTTAAATTGTAAACTTCAGGAGTTATTTCGCCAATGCAGGCGCCGTCACATTCTTTGATTGAATATTGAAAACACTCTTTCTTAGTATGATACAATCCTGTTAGCTTTTGGCATAAATGGTATTTTGCCGTGAATTTAAAAAGTGCGTTTTTGCCTTCTTGCAAAGAAACAAACGATGTGATGTCTTTCTTACGTCCGTCAGCTTTTTCAAGTTTTAAATTGAGATAACCATTCAAGTCTTTTTCGGCATATAATGCAAAAGGAAATACTGTCTTTTTCTGAGAACGATTATGTCTCGGACGATTAATTTTTACTTCCTGACTTTCTTTTAAAAGTGCAATCAATTCACTTCCAGTTTCATCATAAGTTATGGTAAAAACTTCAGCCTGGATTCTTTTGCTTTTAGTTGTAATTCCCGTAAAATGCTGATTGACTCTCTTTTTTATGTTATGGCTTTTACCAATATAAATTAAGGTGCCGCTTTCATTATAAATATAATAAACACCAGTTTTAGCCGGCATTTGACTTAAAAGATCTAAGAATTTAGGAGCAATTCCTTTTTCGACTTCGAGTTTTATAAAATCTTTTACGATTGTTTTTTCTACGTCTTTTTCTAAGAGCATTTTAAACAATTTTGTCGTAGCCATTGCGTCTCCGCTGGCACGATGTCTGTCTGCCATTGGAATTCCCAATGCACGAACCAATTTTCCTAAACTGTAAGAAGGCTGTTCTGGAATTAGTTTTTTGGCCAATTCTACAGTACAAAGAGTTCTAGCTTCAAAATCGTAGCCTAAACGTCTAAATTCTGTTCTTAAAATTCGATAATCGAAAGAGGCATTGTGAGCCACAATAACGCAGTCAGATGTTATTTCGATAATGCGTTTGGCGACTTCATAAAACTTTGGTGCAGAACGCAGCATAGCATTATTGATTCCAGTTAGCTTTACGACGAAAGGCTGAATCGGAATTTCAGAATTGACAAGGCTTATGAATTGGTCAACTACTTCGTGTCCATCAAATTTATAGATGGCGATTTCAGTAATTCCTTCTTCGTTAAACTGCCCTCCAGTTGTTTCTATGTCTAGTATTGCGTACAAATTTAGTGTTCGGTCTCAGTTTTTAGTATTCAGTTTTTGTATAGGCGCGTATACGCCCTTACGAAATGTGGTTTTTGATAATCAACGGCCTCCAAAAATGCTGCTTCCAATGCGAACCATTGTGCTGCCGCATTCTATTGCAAGCGGATAATCTCCAGACATTCCCATAGAAATTGTAGAGACGCAATGCAATGCATCTTTACCATATCCGTCAATGTTTTTTAATGAGTCAAAAATGGATTTTAAATGGGTAAATTCTTTTTTAATTTGGTTTTGATCTTCTGTGAAAGTTGCCATTCCCATTAAACCTAAGATACGAATATTTTTTAACTCTTTGAATGCTGAAGAAGTTAAAAGTTCGTTTAATTCGTTTTCGTCAAGACCAAATTTAGTTTCTTCTTCGGCAATATACATTTGAAGAAGACAATCTATTGTTCTATTGTTTTTTAAAGCTTGTTTGTTGATTTCTTGTAATAATTTAAAACTATCTACACCATGAATTAAACTCACAAATGGTGCCATAAATTTTACTTTATTCGTTTGCACATGACCAATCATGTGCCATTGAATATCTTTTGGCATTTCTTCCCATTTTTCAGTCATTTCCTGGATTTTATTTTCTCCAAAAATGCGCTGGCCGGCTTCATAAGCCTGCATTAAGTCTGAAACAGGTTTAGTTTTTGAAACGGCAACTAATGTTACATGTTCAGGTAAACTTGCTTTGATTGTATTTAAATTCGATGGAATCGACATGATATTTATTTTTTATAAAAACTGCTTAGAGATTTTCTCTGCTTTTTTACTTTCGCTGTAATCGTAAAAACCTTCGCCAGACTTTACGCCTAATTTTCCAGCTCTTACCATATTAACTAATAATGGGCAAGGAGCATATTTTGGATTTTTGAAACCTTCGTACATTACATTTAAAATGGCAAGACAAACATCAAGCCCAATAAAATCAGCTAATTGAAGCGGTCCCATTGGATGTCCCATTCCTAATTTCATTACCGTGTCAATCTCATAAACTCCCGCAACTTTATTGTATAACGTTTCAATTGCTTCGTTTAGCATAGGCATTAAAATTCTATTGGCTACGAAACCTGGATAATCGTTTACTTCAACAGGAACTTTTCCTAATTTCTCAGATAAATCCATTATGATTTTTGTGACTTCATCACTTGTATTATAACCGCGGATGATTTCAACTAATTTCATAATTGGCACCGGATTCATAAAGTGCATTCCGATAACACGCTCAGGATGTGCAACAACAGAACCAATTTGTGTAATGGATATTGAAGAAGTATTAGTTGCTAAAATAGTATTATGAGAACAAGCTTCGTTTAATTGCTTGAAAATATTCAGTTTTAATTCTACGTTTTCTGTTGCGGCTTCTACCACTAAATCAACACCAACAACACCATCTTTAATGTCTGTATAGGTAATAATATTGGTAATAGTTTTGGCAACGTCTTCTTGTGTAATTGTACCTTTTGCAAGCATACGGTCTAAATTGGCCGCAATAGTTGCCATTCCTTTATCTAATGATTTCTCTGAAACGTCGATTAGTTTTACGGTAAAACCGCTTTGTGCAAATGTATGAGCAATTCCGTTACCCATTGTTCCTGCACCAATTACAGCTATAGTTTTCATTTAATTTTGGTATTTAAATTTTAAAAGTTAAGGTTTAAAGTGACTTTTCTGCCAGCTTTAAACCTTAAAAATAATGAGTTATATTTTTTATTATTTATCGAAACAATCAATAATCTGGTAGGCTACACGTAAAGCATCTGTCGCTTGTTCTAAGGTTACAACCGGCGTTGTATCTGTATTAATCGCATTTGCAAAAGATTCTAACTCGTCCAGGATTGCATTATTTTGCTCAACATCTGGATTAGTAAAATAGATTTGTTTTTTTACACCTTCTGCATTTTGCAGAATCATATCAAAATCTCCAGGAACTTCTGGCGCATCTTTCATACGAACTACTTCGCATTTTTTTTCTAAAAAGTCAACTGAAATGTAAGCATCTTTTTGGAAAAAACGAGATTTTCTCATATTCTTCATTGAGATTCTGCTGGCTGTTAAGTTGGCAACGCAGCCATTTTCAAATTCAATTCTAGCATTGGCAATATCTGGGGTATCGCTGATAACAGAAACTCCGCTTGCATGAATGTCTTTTACTTTTGAATTAACAACGCTCAAAATGGCATCAATATCATGAATCATTAAATCCAAAACCACAGGAACGTCCGTACCACGCGGATTAAACTCTGCCAAACGGTGCGTTTCTATAAACATCGGGTTTTCGATCATGTTTTTTGTTGCGATAAAAGCAGGGTTAAAACGCTCAACATGACCAACTTGACCTTTTACATTGTATTCTTTAGCTAAAGCGATAATTTCTTCGGCTTCTTCTACAGTATTGGCAATTGGTTTTTCTATGAAGATATGTTTTCCTGATTTGATTGCCACTTTTGCACATTTATAGTGTGAAAGTGTTGGAGTTACAATATCGATTACATCGACAGCATGAATAAGTTTTGCAATTGTGCTGAAGTTTTTATAGCCAAATTCCTTAGAGATTCTTTCGGCATTTTCTTGATTTTCGTCGTAAAATCCAACTAATTCGTATTTGTCAGATTGTTGTAATAAGCGTAAATGTATTTTACCAAGATGACCAGCACCTAAAACTCCTACTTTTAACATGAGAATGTATTTTAAACAAAAATATAATTTATTTGTTTACCGTGAAAATGAATTTAACTAATTGTGAGTTGTGATTTATGAATTGTAAATTTATCATCTGTGGCTTTTGACTTTCGGATTTTGACTTTCGATATTATTAATTTAATAATTAAAAATCAATATTTGATTTCCTTTTTAGATTCTTTACTTTTGCGAAAATAAAACCTACCCATTTTGAAAGACACTGCCAAACATCAAGGACTTCGTAATCAATTAGTAAGCACTTTAGAACAAAAGGGAATTACTGATAGAGCGGTTTTAGAGGCGATAAAAAAAATCCCAAGACACCTTTTTTTGAATTCAAGTTTTGAAGATTATGCTTATCAAGATAAGGCTTTTCCTATTGGAGCGGGACAAACTATTTCGCAGCCTTATACGGTTGCCTTTCAATCGCAGTTATTAGAAGTTAAAAAAGACCACAAAATTCTAGAAATTGGAACTGGTTCTGGATATCAAACTGCTGTTTTGTTTAATCTTGGAGCAAAAGTTTATACTGTAGAAAGACAAAAAGAATTATTTAAACAGACTTCTATTTTGTTTCCAAAATTAAATATTCGTCCTAAACACGTTTCTTTTGGCGATGGCTATAAAGGATTACCAAATTATGCTCCTTTCGACAGTATTATAGTTACAGCCGGTGCACCATTTATTCCGCAGCCGTTAATGGCACAGCTTAAAATAGGAGGAAGGCTTGTGATTCCGCTTGGAGAAGATGTTCAGATTATGACTTTATTAATTAGAAAGAACGAAACGCAATTTGAAAAACATGAATTTGGAGAATTTAGATTTGTTCCTTTATTAGAAGATAAAAATTAAAGAGAAAGCCCAGTTTATACTGGGCTTCTTTTATTTTTCGACTAATTGTATAGCCTTTTGTAGATTTTCCTTTTCAATTTTCAAGATATGATTAATGAAGATAGATTTATCGTTCTTAATTTTGCTTTCTTCTATAATAGATAAATATTCATCTATAGCATTTTGATTCTCTTCAACTGAAGCATACACATAATCATGTTGAAGCAAAATCCAATTTAATATCAAATTTGATATTTGTAGATTTCCGTTTTCAAAAGGACTAATTTCGAGTACTTTTAAATGTGCTTCAGATGCAAGAATCATTGGATGAAGGTTATTTTTATGTGATTCATACCAATTAAAAAATAAATTCATTTCTCTTATAATCAACGAATCATTTTTATATTTTCCTGAATTTTCATTTCCAATTCCTTTAAATATTAGATTATGAATAAAGATCAATTCCTTTTCGTTTATTGATGTTTTCTTTTGACTTAAATCTTTAATATACAATGTTGTTTCTGAAAAATTAATTGCTTCAAGATGATTCTGTATACTTTTTCCAGCAATAGTTGATCCATCATTTATAACAGATTTAGTTTCTTCTAATGTTAAACTGTTTCCGTTTAAACGAATGCTCTTAAAAATAAAATCTAATTCTAAAGTTTTTGAAATTTTGCGTAATTCAAAATGATTAAAAGATTGAATTTTATTTTTTAATATTTCGATCTCATCTAAAATTGTTCGAATCGAGGGTGATAGAATAGTGTTAATTTCCTTTTTATTATTATGAATTTCTTGTTCAGCTAAAAGTAAAGCCTTCAAAGCAAATTCTTCATCACCAATTTCATAAAGTATTTTTTCTTTAATCCAGGCAATCATCAGAGTTTCATAATCAATTTCTAAAAGCTGCGCTAATTTTGAAATCTGTTCTTTGGTCGGTTTTCGGGTTCCCGACTCAAATTTGCTGATTAATGCCTGATCTATTCCTGCAAGCTGAGCCAGTTCACGGGTTTTTAAACCTTTTTGTTCTCTTGCATTTTTTAAAAGCGATTTCATTTATGAATTATTTAGTCTTGACAGATTTAGTCATTTTTTTGTTTGTAATAAAAGCGACTTTAAAGGTCGCTTTATTAATCTTTTACTTTGGAGGTAAAGAACCGTCTTTTCTCATTTCTTTTACTACAGCCTGCATAATTGCATCAACCGTTTGTCCTAAATCTGTAACATACTGCGATTCAGTCGTTCCTGTCCAGATTAATTTATTTTCTTTTAATGAAAAAATATTGGTTTCTACCATATAAGATGTTGTTTCCTGATAATACCCTGGATCGTAGAAGGTTGGTGAATACATTCCGTACCAATTCCCAAAACCATAGCCGTACATTCCTGTATACATTCCATCAAAACCTCCGTAATACATTCCCGTATAAGTTCCTGGAACATAATTTGTTTCCTTTTCTTTGCTTACCAATCGCATTGTTATTACTCCGTCGAAGTTTTCATCTTGAAGGATTTTTAACTTCTGCTCCTTTGTGAGGTCTTTTGTACTTTCGTTTAAATATTGGTATGAAGTTTTAAAAATTTCGTTACCAGCCGCAATTCTGTTTTCTGTAACTCTTCGCGAAGCTTCATCTTTTACCAAAGCTACGACCAAAACTTTCTTGAAATTTTCTTGAGAAACGGTAATTTTAGGATCTCTCCAGCTGTTTACTATTGAAGTATTACTTGAACAACTTGAAAATATAACTACAGCGAAAAACAAACATAAGTACTTTTTCATATTTTACAGTTAAATTGGTTACAAGTAAAAATAACGATAAAATATTAATAAATAGGAATTTACGTAAATTAAAAAAGCTTTTTAGTTAAAAGCTTTTTTAATACGGTCTAAATCACGCTTAGTATCTTGTTCTTTCAGCGATTCTCGCTTGTCGTAATTTTTCTTTCCCTTACAAAGACCAATTTGAAGTTTTGCTAAGCCTTTTTCATTTGTGAATAATTTCAAAGGCACAATAGTAAGTCCTTTTGCCTGAACACTTTTGTGAAGTGTTTTTAGTTCTTTTTTATTCAGAAGCAGTTTTCTTTCGCTTCTAGATTTATGATTGAATTGATTTCCAAATGAATACTCTTCTATGTAAGTATTGATTGCAAAAAGCTCCATACCGCTAAACTCGCAAAAGCTTTCTGTAATGTTCGCTTTTCCTAAACGTATTGATTTGATTTCGGTACCCGCTAAAACAATTCCAGCAGTATACGTGTCGATTATTTCATAATCAAATCGGGCTCTTTTATTTAATATATTGACTGATTTTAACATAAGTGCAAATGTAAGACAAAATTGAAAAACTTTATGAAGAGCTAAGATAATTAAAGTTTTTTTTTAATCTATGATTTTAATCAGCTGCGACAAAAATGCTTCCTTTTAAGTTTGCTTTATAATTCAAAAACAAAATTAAAATGAAAAAAATTGTAACACTGGCAAGTATTGTATTAATTAGTTTAACTGCTAAAGCTCAAGATTCATCTCAGGGATTAAAAGGAGCTTGGTTTGCGACTTCTCAGTTTGGTTATCAGCAGACTAAAACGGCTGATTCAAAAAATACAACTTTATCTGTACTGCCAATCGTTGGAACATTTGTAACGCCATCTATTGCCGTGGGTGCTGGAGTTGGATATATTAATATCAAGGCAGATTCTGATGCAGGAACAGCTGCGAAAACAGATTTGTTTGTTGCGCAGCCTTTAGTGAGAAAGTATTGGAATGTTGCGGGTTCTCTTTATTTCTTCGGACAGCTGGCAGTTCCAATCATTACTGGTAAAGAGAAAGAAAGTGAATTAAAAGTAAATCAGGTTGGTGTATCGTTATCAGGAGGTTTCGATTATTTTGTAACTAAAAATTTCTCTGTTGAGTTTTCTTATGACTTAGCCAACTTTACATCGACAACTATTGATCCAAAAACAGGAGATAAAACGACAGTTACTAATTTTGGTTTAGCGCACGCAGCAAATGTTGACCCGTTTTATAATACAGCTTTAGGAGGAAGTAATCCTAATTTAACGTCTCCAATTTCTGTTGGATTTAAATTCTTATTCTAATTTATTCTTTATTTGATTATCGTAAAATTCTATTTTAGTAATTTTGCAAAAAAGAAAGACCGTACTTTTTTATAGTACGGTCTTTTTATATAATTTAAAGATATAAAATGCAAAATCAGTCCAAAGATCCTTTACACGGAATCACACTTCAAAAAATTGTAGAAACTTTAGTAGATCATTATGGTTTTGATACTTTAGGAGAACTAATTCCAATTAAATGTTTTCAATCAAATCCTAGCATCAAATCAAGTCTTACTTTTTTAAGAAAAACAGACTGGGCGCGAAAAAAAGTCGAAGATCTTTACGTAAAATCGTTACCTAAATTCTCTACTTTATAATTTATACGAAATCATTACTCCGCCACGGTAAGGAAGCCATTCGCCGCTTTTATTCCAATGCACCGCTTTTTCATATCTTCCTGGAGTTCCATCGTTGTAATAGCCATGATAAAAACCTTGATGCCAGCCTCCGCCAACAAAAATATCAAGTAAAAATTTATCATTTAATTTCAGGTTGTAACCTACGGTAGCTCCTAGTCTGTAACCAAAACCATCTTCGTATTTATTAGTATCCCAATAATTCCATTTTTGTAATTCATATTTGTCAGCACCTATATGGGCTCCAACATAGAAACCATTATATTTTTCTTTAAAATGGTAACGAACTTCTGGAGTTACAGTAACAAATTTCATAGGATTGTTTCCATTAAAAGATTCCCAAAAAGAAGCCATAACGTCAACACTAAAAGTTGTTTTTTCTCCAATGCTAGTTTCGATTCCTACATTAGGGATGGCAAGTAAAGCGGTTGCTCCATTAAATTTTACAAAAGTCTGACTTTGTAACTGCAGACAAAATAAAAGAACAAATAAGGCAGGTATTTTTTTCATAAAGATGTTTTCAGGTTCAAAACGAGCTTTTTTTAGCCAATTTCGAGCGCAAATATAACGTATAATGATAAAGAACTATTGTGTAATAAGTTACTTTAACACGAATAAAAGTTTATCTTTCTAGTAATGAATAAATTACCTTATCTAGAAATATTCCTTCATAAAATTCAGATTCTTTAAGATGCGCTTCTTTAGTAAATCCACACTTTTGAAGTACTTTTTCTGAAGCATAATTTTCTGGATCGATAACTGCTTCAATTGAATGTAGTTTTAAATTTTCAAAACCATATTTTATCAATATGTTTACAGCTTCGGGAATAATTCCTTTTCCATGAAATTCAGGCAGCAGCATGTAGCCAATTTCGGCACGATAATTTTCTGGCTGCATTCTGTAATAACCAATTATACCTAAAAGTTTCGGATTGTCTTTTAATGTAATTCCCCAGTTGATTCCAGTATTGGTTTCTATTTTTTCTTCTATCATGGCAATATGTGCCAAGGCATCTTCATTGTTTTTAACCAATGGTCTTGGGATATACTTCATGGTTTCTGGATTCGAACGTAATTCGAATACTTCATTAACGTCATCGTTTGTGATTCTTCTCAAAACTAAACGCTCTGTTTCGATTACAGGAAATGGATGGAAGTTGAACTCTAACATTATAATACTTTTATGCTAAATTGTGAATGAAATTTTTGACCGGCGTCTAATACCAAAATTCCTTCTTTCTTAAATAAATCACCCGAATTGTCTGCCGTATCAGAATAACCAAACCAAGGTTCAATACAAATAAAAGGAGCATTTTCTTTTGTCCAAATACCCAAGCTTGGAAAATCTTTATAATCTACTTGAATGTAAGGATTAGCATTTTTTAAAATAGTTAAAGATTTTGATTCTAGCGTTTTAAACACTAAAGCATCGTTTTTAAATAATTCGTAATTTAATGGTATAATGCCGCTGCTGGTTTCTAGTACTTTGGTTTTAGATGAAATTAAATCATTTTCTAGAAGATTATATTTTAGGTTTTCTTCTTTTTCAAATTTAATAGCATAATCTTCAAAATTATCTGGCAGTGCAATTGCAGGGTGCGCACCAATTGAAAAAGGCATTTTTTCTTCTCCCTTATTTATTACTTTATACTCTAAATCCAATGAATTTTCATTTAGGGTATAAATAAGCTGTAACTCAAATTCAAAAGGGTATTTTTTTAACGTTTCGGCAGAAGACTTCAGCGAGAAAACAGCCTTGTTTTCAGTTTTATCAATCAACTCAAATTCCATATCACGAGCAAAACCATGACGGGATAAGTTGTATTCTTTATCCTTTATTTTGTAAGTGTTATTTTTTAAAGTACCTACTATTGGGAAAAGAACAGGTGAGTGCTTTCCCCAAAAATCTGGGTTTCCTTCCCAGATATATTCATTGTTTTGATTGTCTTTTATGGAAAATAATTCAGCTCCAGAATGTTTTATGGAAGCTTTTAGTGTTGAATTTGAGATAGTTGTCGTCAAAATATAAGGTGTAAAATAATTGTTTTTTAAAGAGATGTAAATATATTTTATAAAATTTAGTTTTCTTATAAAATGAGCTAAATTATTTTATTGATAAAATTTTGCTAAAATTGAATTTATGTTTGGAATTTTCTCTGTAAATAGCTTTTTTTTTCATTAATTTGCTACATAAACAGCTAAAAAATATGAAAAAGCAATGTGCAAAAGCCATTTTAACCGCGGCTTTATTTTTTGGGATTTCATCGGTCTGGGCGCAGCAAACTCCGTCAGCGACAGCAGCAAATCCGGTAAATAATTATAATTATCATGATGCGTTTGGTCCGCATTTTTACACAAAAAATGCAACTACAACACGTGCAGCAAGTGGTCAGCCAGGACCCGAATATTGGCAGAATAGAGCCGATTATCAAATCACAGCAAAATTAAATGCTACTACAAATGAAATTGTAGGAACAGATGAAATTACCTATACAAATAATAGTCCGGATAAATTGTCATTTGTATGGTTGAATTTAGATCAGAACTTATTTAAAGAGGATTCTAGAGGAAATGCTGTTGTGCCTTTAACAGGAAGCCGTAATGGAGCTCAAGGTCAGGTTTTTGACGGTGGAAATAAAATTAAGTCAGTAAAAGTAACGGCTGTTGGAAAAAAGAAAACAGAAGTTGACGCGAAATATATTGTTACAGATACAAGAATGCAGATTTTTCTTCCAGAAGAATTGGCTGCAAAAGGAGCTTCTGTAAAAATTAAAATCGAATTTTCATTCATTGCGCCTTTTGAAGGATCAGACAGAATGGGGGTTTTAGAAACTAAAAATGGAAAAATCTTTACAATCGCACAATGGTACCCGCGTATGTGTGTGTATGATGATGTAAGAGGCTGGAATACAGCGCCATATTTGGGAGCTTCTGAGTTCTATTTAGAATATGGTGATTTTGATGTGAAATTAACAGTTCCTGGAAATCATTATGTTGTAGCTTCTGGAGAATTATTAAATGGTCAGGAAGTATTTTCTGGTGATCAATTCAAAAAATATAAAGAAGCATCTGACAGCGATAAAACAGTTACAATTCGTTCTGAACAAGATGTAAATGCTACAGCAAATACAAACGCTGGAACAGAAAAAACATGGCATTATAAAATAAAAAATGCACGTGATTTTTCTTGGGCATCGTCTCCAGCTTTCATTTTAGATGGAGCAAAAATAAACTTACCTAGCGGTAAAAAATCTTTAGCATTATCTGCTTATCCGGTAGAAAGTGCTGGTCAGGCTGCTTACGGACGTTCGACAGAATACGTAAAGGCATCGATCGAGCATTACTCTAAACAATGGTTCGAATATCCTTATCCAGCTGCGACAAACGTTGCAGGAAATGAAGGCGGAATGGAATATCCTGGAATTGTTTTCTGTGGATGGAAATCGAAAGGAGCAGATTTATGGGGAGTTACAGATCACGAATTTGGTCATATTTGGTTCCCAATGATTGTTGGTTCAAACGAAAGATTGTTCGGCTGGATGGACGAAGGATTTAATACTTTTATCAATTCATTGAGTACTGCAGCATTTAATAATGGAGAATACAAAGAACCTGCAACAGATTTACATGAATCAGCAGAATCTTTTACACGTCCAGATTTAGAAACTATTATGAGTTCTCCTGACAACATGAAAGAAAAGAATATCGGAATGTTATGTTACTTTAAACCAAGTGCAGGTCTTATTCTTTTAAGAGAGCAGGTTTTAGGAAAAGAACGTTTTGATATTGCTTTTAGAACCTATATCGAACGTTGGGCATACAAGCATCCGCAGCCAGATGATTTCTTTAGATCAATTGAAAATGTTGCAGGAGAAGATTTAAGCTGGTTCTGGAGAAGCTGGTACGTAAATAACTGGAGATTTGATCAAGGAATCAATTCTATTAAATATTTAAAAAACGATCCTGCACAAGGAGCAGTTATTACTGTTGAAAATTTTGATAAAATGCCAATGCCGATTGTTTTAGATGTTAAAACAAAAAGCGGGAAAGTTACGAGAGTAAATCTGCCTGTAGAAATATGGCAGCGTAATAAAAGCTGGTCTTTCAAACATAATTCGACAGAAGAAATTGAAAGTATAACTCTTGATCCTGATCATGTTTTCCCAGATAATAATGAGTCAAATAATGTATGGACTGCTGGAAAAGGTAAAATCGAAAAAGCTATTATAATCGATGGCTATTTAGGAAGCTACGTTACAGCTAAATCGCCTCTAACTATTAATTTGGTAGATAAAAACAGTGTTTTAACTGCTGAACTTCCAAATTATCCTAGTTTTGCATTAGACCCTGTTGCAAATGAAAAAGACACTTTTGAATCGTCTAGAGCGGGATTAAAATTCAAATTTAATGAAGCTAAAACTGGTTTTGATATGACAATTTTAGGAAATGGACAAGTAATGCAGTTTACTAAAAAATAATATTTAAGCTTTTAAAATATTCAGAACCCGATAATTAGAAATAATTATCGGGTTTTATTTTGTGCTATATTAACAAAACCAAAAAAAAATGTTAGTTTTTTATTTTTTTGTTTTGAAAATAAAAAAATAATGTACTTTTGCACCGATGAATAAAATAAGTTTACATATAACTTCTTTGTCACGGACAAACTCACCGATTACTTCTCCCGAAGTACGGACACTATCTCTATAGTATCCACTGAGTTTTATAGCCGTATATTTATTCATATCCATTTTTCATTTTGAAATCACATAATTTGTCCATTGGACAAACATATCCTAAAAGTATTTATTATTTTGTAAATTTTCCGAATCAACTTTTTGATTTTGAATATGTTACTTCTATTTTGCTTAATTTTATTGGATTCAATTCTGGATTTCAAACCAAACAATATTCTTTAATTTTTAACTCTAACTTCAATTATTGAAATGAAGATCTCTATTGTTGTTACTCAGGAAGAACACTTCAAATTCGCACAAGAAATCTGCGATACGATAGAATCATCTGCCTTGTTAAGAGGTACGGGGATTGCTAAAAGAACTCCTGAGTACATTCAGAAAAAAATGTCGAATGGTGATGCAATGATTGCTCTGGCAGACGGGAAATTTGCAGGTTTTTGTTATATCGAAAGCTGGCAGCACGGAAAATTCGTGGCACATTCGGGATTAATTGTACATCCTGACTATAGAAGTTTAGGTTTGGCAAAAAAAATTAAGTCGAAAGTTTTTGACTATTCTTTGAAGAGATTCCCAGATGCTAAAATATTTGGTATTACAACTGGTTTGGCGGTGATGAAAATCAATTCTGAATTGGGCTATAAACCAGTTCCTTTCTCCGAATTGACAACCGATCCAAGTTTTTGGGCCGGCTGTAAAACCTGTACCAATTTCCCTATTTTACAAAGCAAAGAAAACAAAATGTGCCTTTGTACCGGAATGTTATACGACCCAAAAGAAAAACAAAAAACACCGCTAAGACATCCTTTTAACGAGGCTGTTTTAAGCAGACTTAAAAAAATAAAACAGGCTTTATTCTTAAACAAAATATTGTCGTTTGCTTTTTTATTCAAAATTTAATCAAAAGAAATCTCAAACTGCTAAATACGAAAGTATTAGCCAAAATTATAAAAAATGAAAAAAGTAGTATTAGCTTATAGCGGAGGATTAGATACCTCGTATTGTTTGAAATATTTAAAAAATGAAAAAGGATACGAAGTTCACACTGTACTTGTTGACACAGGAGGATTTAGTGCAGAGGAATTATCAGCTATAGAAAAAAGAGCTTACGAATTAGGAAGTGCACAGCACGCAAACCTTACAATCGTAGACAAATATTATGATAAAGCTATTAAATATTTGATTTTCGGAAACGTATTAAAAAATAATACTTATCCGTTATCAGTAAGTGCTGAGCGTGTTTTTCAGGCAATTGAAGCTATAAAATATGCTAAAAAAGTTGGGGCAAGCGCGATCGCACACGGAAGTACAGGTGCAGGAAACGACCAAATTCGTTTTGATTTGATTTTCCAAACCATTGCTCCAGAAATCGAAATTATCACTCCAATTAGAGATTTAAAACTTTCAAGACAAGAAGAAGTAGATTATCTATCTAAAAATGGAGTTCACTATTCTTGGGAAAAAGCACAATATTCTATCAATAAAGGACTTTGGGGAACGAGTGTAGGTGGAAAAGAAACTTTAACTTCAAGCCAGCCATTGCCAAGTGACGCTTATCCTTCGCAATTACAGAAAGAAGGGGAAGAAAAAGTAAGACTGCATTTTGAAAAAGGAGAATTGGTTGGACTAAACGGTCAGTTTGATAAACCTTCAAATAATATTGTAGCACTTGAAAAACTAGCAAATGCATTCGCAATAGGAAGAGATATTCACGTAGGTGACACGATTATCGGAATTAAAGGAAGAGTTGGTTTTGAAGCTGCTGCTCCGTTAATTATCATCAAAGCGCACCATTTATTAGAGAAACATACTCTTGGAAAATGGCAGCAGTACTGGAAAGAACAACTAGGAAACTGGTACGGAATGTTATTTCACGAAGGTCAGTTTTTAGATCCGGTTATGAGAAATATCGAAACGTTTTTGCAAGACACACAAAATACTGTAAATGGTGTTGTTACGGTTTCTCTAAAACCATATCATTTTTCGCTTGACGGAATTGAATCAGATAATGATTTAATGAACACAGGTTTCGGTCAATACGGAGAAATGAACAATGCTTGGACATCTGATGATGCAAAAGGATTTATTAAGATTTTAGGAAATGCACAAAATATTTTCTCATCTGTAAACAAATTAGATCATGATTAATGTCGGAATTATTGGTGGTTCGGGCTACACGGCCGGAGAACTCATCAGAATTTTAATGTATCACCCCAAAGTAAACATCGATTTTGTTTACAGTACAACAAATGCGGGAAAACCACTTTCTGTGGCGCACCACGATTTGATGGGCGATATTGAAATGAATTTCACAGCTGAAATAAATCCAAATGTGAATGTTGTTTTCTTGTGTTTAGGTCATGGAAAGTCGATTTCATTTTTGAAAGAAAATCAGTTTGCAAGTCATACTAAAATCATTGATTTAGGAAATGATTTCAGATTGAACAAAGACGCTCATTTCGAAGGAAAAGATTTTGTTTACGGTTTGCCTGAAATCAATAAAACAGAAATCAAAAAAGCAAATTATATCGCAAATCCAGGTTGTTTTGCTACGGCAATTCAGTTGGCATTATTGCCTTTAGCAAAGCATAATTTGTTGAATAATGATGTTCATATTAATGCGACAACTGGAAGTACAGGAGCAGGTGTGAGTCTTTCTGAAACTTCACATTTCAGCTGGAGAAACAATAATATGTCGCATTATAAAGCTTTTGAGCATCAACATTTAGGAGAAATCGGAGAAAGTTTGGTGCAACTGCAAGACGATTTTGACAGTGAGTTGCTTTTTATTCCGAATAGAGGAGATTTTCCAAGAGGAATTTTTGCAACGCTATATACATTATGCGATGATAGTTTGGAGCAATTAGTGGCGAAATACGAAGAGTTCTATAAAAATGAGCCTTTCGTAACGGTTACCACAACAAACATCAACATGAAACAGGTGGTGCAAACGAATAAATGTATCATTAGTTTATTAAAAAAAGGAAACCGGGTTCTCATAACATCAATTATCGATAACTTAACCAAAGGTGCATCAGGACAAGCAATTCAAAACATGAATTTAATGTTCGGATTAGAAGAAACCACAGGTTTACATTTGAAACCAAGCGGATTTTAATAATAGTTTCAAGTTTAAAGTTTCAGGTTACACGTTCTACGAGCAACTTGAAACCCGAAACCTGAAACAAAATAAACAAAACAAAAATGAACTTATTCAACGTTTACCCATTATACGACATAACTCCAGTAAAAGCAATTGATTGTACAATTATTGACGACAAAGGAGTAGAATACTTAGATTTATACAGCGGACATGGTGTGATTTCTATCGGACACACACAGCCTGATTACGTAGCAAAATTGAAGAATCAATTAGACCATTTAGGATTTTATTCAAATGCAATTCAAAATCCGTTGCAGGTAGAATTGGCACAGAAATTAGGAAAGCTTTCAGGTTTAGAAGATTACGAATTGTTTTTATGCAGTTCTGGTGCTGAAGCCAATGAAAATGCTTTAAAATTAGCTTCTTTCCATAACGGAAAATCAAGAGTGGTAGCTTTTGATAATTCATTTCATGGAAGAACTTCGGCAGCCGTTGCGGTTACTGATAACAAAAAAATTGTAGCACCATTAAATGCACAGCAGGAAGTTACATTTTTACCTTTAAACCAAATCGAATTAGTTGAAGCTGAATTGGCTAAAGGAGACGTAACAGCAGTAATTATTGAAGGAATTCAAGGAGTTGGAGGTTTGGACCAAGGAACTACCGAATTTTTCCAGGCTTTAGAAAAAGCATGTAAAAAACATGATGTGGTCTTGATTTTAGACGAAGTACAATCAGGATACGGAAGAAGCGGGAAATTCTTCGCTTTTCAACATCACGGAATCAACGCTGATATTATTTCAGTTGCAAAAGGAATGGGGAACGGATTTCCGGTTGGAGCCATTTTGATTTCTCCAAAATTTGAAGCAAGTTTCGGATTGTTAGGAACTACTTTCGGCGGAAGCCATTTATCTTGTGCAGCAGGAATTGCAGTTTTAGATGTAATCGAAAAATTGGATTTACAGAAAAATGTAAAGGAAGTTTATGAATATTTCTTAGAAAAAATCAAAGAAGTTGAAGGCATCAAACAAGTAAAAGGAAAAGGCTTAATGCTTGGTGTTGAATTTGATTTTGATGTTGCAGCTTTGAGAAAAAAACTGATTATCGAAAAACACATTTTTACAGGAAGCGCCAACAACAAAAATCTACTGAGAATTTTACCGCCTTTAACTGTCAAAAAAGCTGATATTGATACGTTTGTAAAAGCTTTAAAAGAGAGTTTAGAAGAATTAAAAAACTAATTCTCGATACGTTAAACCTGACGGGTTTTTAAAATCTGTCAGGTTTCGAAAGACAAATTATAGTATCCTAACAGGTTTTTAAAACCTGTTAGGTGTCAATAAAGTTTCGATAAAAAGAAACAGCCAAAAAACAACCAACCACTAGAAATTATGAATCCATTATCAATTGAAAAACGCAATCTGGTTTTGCGGTCTATGTCAAAGCTGGTCGAGCAGGAGCGGAATGAGATTATCCTAACCAATCAGGAAGATCTTGCTGATTACGACGGCTCAGATTTAGCGATGGAAGAACGCTTAAAAGTAGATGATAAAAAAGTCGATGAGATGATTTTATCGTTAAATCAATTGGCTTCTCAAGAAGATCCCGTTGGAGTGGAGCGTTTTCATTTTACTCATGATAATGGAATTAAAGTCATTAATAAAACAGCCGCTTTCGGAACGATTTTAATTATTTATGAATCACGTCCAGACGTTACAATTGAAGCGGGCGGAATTGCTTTTAAATCTGGAAATAAGATTTTATTAAAAGGAGGAAAAGAATCTTTAAAATCAAATTTGAAGATTGTAAGTCTTTGGCATAAAGCTTTACAAGAAAACGGAGTTTCAAAAGATTGGGTGGAATATCTGAATTATAATCGTGCAGAAACTCAGGCATTTTTGGAAAAACCAACTCAAAAAGTCGATTTAATCGTTCCAAGAGGAGGAGAAAAATTAATTGAGTTTGTAAAAGCACACGCAACTTGCCCAGTGATTGTTAGCGGACGTGGCAATAATTTTGTCTATGTTCATGAAAAAGCAAATACTGATTTAGCTTTAAAGGTAATTTTAAATGCTAAAACAGCTAAAATTTCAGCTTGTAATGCGGTTGATAAAGTTTTAATAGATTCTAAGCTTCCTAATTTTGAAGGTTTTACAGCCATTTTAATAGAAACATTAAAGGAAAATAATGTTGAAGTTATCGTCGACAAATCTTTAGAAAATTTTGAAGATACAGAGACACTTCAGAACGAAGATATCTGGTACGAAGAGTTTTTGGATTATAAAATTGTAATCGGAACAATTGATTCTGAGGAACATGCAATTGATAAAATTAACAAATACTGCGGAGGGCATTCAGCTGCAATTATTACCAGAGATGACGAAGCAGCAAAAGAATTTATGGATGCAGTTGATGCTGCTGCTGTTTATCAAAATGCTTCAACCCGTTTTACAGACGGAGGACAATTTGGTTTAGGTGGAGAATTAGCCATAAGTACTGATAAACTTCACCAAAGAGGTCCAATTGGTTTACAGCATTTAGTAACCAATAAGTGGTACGTCTACGGAGAAGGACAAATTAGATAATTGAGATAATTTGATAATTAGTTAATTAGAAAATTAAAATTCAATTGTAATAAAAATAACTTAGTGCCTTAGCGCCTTCGTGGCAAAAACAAAAGACATGGCAAAAAAACGGATTTTATTAAAAATAGGAAGTAATACTTTAACCAAAGAAACCAATCATATTTCGCGGGGAAAGATTGAAGACCTCGGAATACAGATTGCAGCTCTAAACGACGAATACGAATTTATTATAGTCAGTTCTGGAGCTATTGCAGCGGCCAAGCAATTTGTAAAGTTGGATAATCAGGATAAAGATGTTTTTGTAAAACAGGCTTTGGCCTCTATTGGACAACCTCATTTAATGCGGATTTACAATGAAAATTTTAAGGATTTAGGATTAAATACCTCACAGTGTTTACTTTCTTATTCTGATTTCGAAAAAGAACAGACCAAAAAGAATATTGTAAATACAATTAATGTATTAGTTAAAAACAATTACATTCCGATTATCAATGAAAACGATACTGTTGCCACAGATGAGATTCGGTTTGGAGATAACGACAAATTAGCAGCTTTAACGGCGGTTCTTTTAAATGTTGATATTCTGATAATTGCTACTAATACAAACGGAATTTACACCAAAGATTCAATTCACGATGAAAATCCAGAAACGATAAAATTGGTAACTGATTTAAAAACGTTAGAAAAAGAAATCGGAGAATCGAAATCATCACATGGAACGGGAGGAATGCAGTCCAAAATAGAAGCAGCCGCAATCGCAAAAGCAGCAAATATCGAAACCTGGATCGTAAACGGATTAAATGATAATTTTATATTGAAAGCATTAAAGAAAGAAATTTCTTTCACAAAAATTGTGTAGATTTATACGCGGATGACACGGATTCACTTCGTGAAAACGCGGATTTTTACGGATTTTTAAATGTTGAAATATGAATTTATTGCATGAGGAGTTAAGCGAAATCATTATTAAAACTTTTTATGAAGTGTATAATGAATTAGGATATGGTTTTTTAGAAAGAGTCTATCAAAATTCATTATACTTAGAACTAAAAAGTAAAGGATTGAAGGTTGAAGCTCAAAAGAAAATAGAAGTTTATTATAAAGGAATTGAAGTTGGACAATATTATGCCGACTTAATAGTAGAAGATTTAATTATTTTAGAATTAAAAGCAGCAGATTCTATAGTGAAAGAATTTGAAAATCAAATTTTGAATTATCTAAAAGGTACAAATTGTGAAGTAGGTTTGCTTTTAAATTTTGGCAGAAAACCAGAATTTAGACGGAAAATTTTCGAAAACAATCGCAAAGTAAGAATAGAAAAATCCGTATAAATCAGCGTCTTCGCGATAGCGAATCAGTATAATCAGCGTCTAATTTTAGACAAGTAGCAAAAATAAAAAAACAAATGAACTATATCTCAATAAAAGACATCAACTCATTATCAAAATGGGTAAAAAGTGCGATTAAAATCAAAAAGAATCCGCTTAAAAATCAAAGTTTAGGAAAGAATAAAACCTTAGGAATGTTATTCTTCAATCCGAGTTTAAGAACGCGTTTGAGTACACAAAAAGCGGCTTTAAACTTAGGAATGAATGTAATGGTAATGAATTTTACCAACGAAGGATGGACATTAGAATTCGAAGACGGAGCAGTTATGAATTCTGGTGCTTCAGAACACATTAAAGAAGCTGCTGAAGTAGTTTCGCAATACTGTGATATTATCGCAATCCGTGCCTTTGCAGGTTTGGTTGACAAAGAAAAAGATTACCAAGAAACAGTAATTTCAGGATTCTTGAAATATGCTACAGTGCCAATTGTAAACATGGAAAGTGCGGTTCGTCACCCGTTACAATCTTTGGCAGACGCCATTACAATGGAAGAATTCAAAACGAAACACAAACCAAAAGTAGTGCTTTCATGGGCTCCACATCCAAAAGCTTTGCCTCAGGCGGTTGCTAATTCATTCGTAGAAATGATGCAGATGCAAAAAGATATGGATTTTGTAATCACACATCCAGAAGGTTACGAGCTAAGTCCAGAAATTACAAAAGACTGCACAATCGAATATGATCAAGATAAAGCTTTCGAAAATGCCGATTTTGTTTACGTAAAAAACTGGAGTAACTTCAACGACTACGGGAAAGTAACCAACAGCGATCCAAACTGGACGGTTACAGCCGAAAAAATGGCTTTAACCAACAATGGAAAATTCATGCACTGTCTTCCTGTTCGTCGTAACGTAATTGTTAGCGATGAAGTTTTAGACGGAGAAAATTCAATTGTAATTGAACAAGCGAATAACAGAACGTATTCTGCACAATTAGTTTTACAGAAGATTCTTAAAAAAATATAATTTTTTTAAAGTTGCTAAGATTCTAAGCTACTAAGATGCTAAGAAACTTTGCGCACAGAAAAACTTAGTATCTTAGAATCTCAGAACCTTAGAATCTTATGAATGTATCAGTAATAAAAATAGGTGGAAACATCATCGACAATCCAGCAGAATTAGAACAATTCTTAACCGATTTTTCTAAAATTGAAGGCTATAAAGTTTTAGTTCATGGCGGTGGAAAATCGGCTACGAAAATGGCACAGAGTATTGGTTTAGTTCCCCAAATGATTGACGGACGCCGAATTACAGATGCTCCCATGCTTGATGTTGTAGTAATGATTTACGCCGGACAAATCAACAAACATATTGTGGCGCAATTGCAAGCCAAAGACAATAATGCAATTGGTTTTTCTGGAGCTGATGGGAATTTAATTCAGTCGGTAAAAAGAAACCACCCAACAATTGATTACGGATTTGTAGGCGATGTAAAACAAGTCAACACCAAATTATTGGCAACTTTGTTAGAAGCTGGAGTTGTTCCTGTTTTTTGCGCGATTACACACGATAAAAACGGACAATTACTAAACACAAATGCCGATACAATTGCAAGCGAATTATCAATTGCATTATCTGAAGTTTTTGATGTTACGCTGACATATTGTTTTGAAAAACAAGGCGTTTTGCAGGATTCAGAAGACGATTCGTCTGTAATTACTGAAATCAACGAAACATTATACAATAAACTAAAAGAAGAAAAAGTAATCCATTCTGGAATGATTCCGAAATTGGATAACTGTTTCAATAGTTTGTCAAGAGGCGTTCAGAAAATCAAAATTGGGCATCACAAAATGCTTCAAAACTCAAATATTCTGCATACAACGATTACATTATAAAAAATGTTGCCACAATTTGACTCTGATTTTTTCAGTTAAAAGAGAAAATAATTTTAGACTTACATGAAAAAGTTTATTTTGATTTTAAATCTGTCACAGAAAGATAATTTGTGAAAATTCGTGCAAGGAGTGGCAAAAAAATGGAGCTGCGCAGTGCTTTTAGGATTTAATTTTAGAAATTTGCGCCAATCAAAAATGTCGCAGATTTAATTAAAAACTTTGTGACTTCGCACCTTCGTGGCAAAGAAACCAAACTTATGAAAAGTATAGATACGCTTACCCAAGAAGCAATTAGTTTATTAAAAAGCTTAATCGAAACCCCTTCATTTTCAAGTGAAGAAGATCAGACGGCTCTTTTAATCGAAAATTGGTTCAATCAGAATAAAATTCCTTTCAATAGAGAAAACAACAATGTGTGGGCTTTCAACAAATATTTCGACGAAAACAAACCAACACTTTTACTTAACTCACATCACGATACCGTAAGACCTAATCAGGCTTACACCAACGATCCGTTTAAAGCGATCGAAAAAGACGGAAAACTATTCGGATTAGGAAGTAATGATGCAGGCGGATGCTTGGTTTCCTTATTAGCAACGTTTGTGTATTTTTACGAAAACCAAAATCTATCGCATAATATTGTTATTGTGGCTTCCGCCGAAGAAGAAAGCAGCGGAAAAAACGGTTTAAACAGCGTTTTAAAGCATTTGCCAGAATTAGACTGCGCTATTGTGGGAGAACCAACTTTAATGCAATTAGCCGTTGCCGAAAAAGGTTTATTGGTTTTGGATGTAAAAGTAAAAGGAACTGCAAGTCATGCCGCACATCAAAACGACGATAATGCTTTATATAAATCAATTCCGGTAATGGAATGGTTTAAAAACTATAAATTCGACAAAATCTCAGACGTTTTAGGTCCTGTAAAAATGACTGTAACGCAAATCAATGCTGGAAAACAGCATAATGTTGTACCTTCTGAGTGCGATTTGGTTGTAGATATTCGTGTAACAGACCGCTATACCAATGCTGAAATTTTAGAAGTAGTGAAAGCCAATGTAAATGCCGAAGTAACACCAAGATCAATGCATCTAAATGCTTCTTCTATTCCAGTTGCGCACGGTTTAGTGCAAGCTGGAATTGCTCTAGGCAGAACAACCTACGGCTCTCCAACACTTTCAGATCAATCGGTTTTGAGCTGTCAGTCATTAAAATTAGGACCTGGAGAAACATTGCGTTCGCATTCAGCAGACGAATTTATTTTTGTAAATGAAATTGAAGAAGGAGTCGATTTGTATATCAAAATACTAACTGATTTCTTTAAATTATAAGAAAAGAAAAACCGCCACGAATTCACGAATTGTTTTTTTACTATGTGAACAAGATATTAATTCGAATTAATTCGAAAAAAATAATCGCAAAGATTTGAAAAAATAATTTGTGAATTCGTGGCGAAAAAAAACATAACCTATGAAACTTTGGGAAAAAGGAATACCAACAGATAAACAAATCGAACAATTTACCGTTGGGAACGACCGTGAACTGGATTTAGTTTTAGCAAAATACGATGCTTTAGGTTCAATCGCTCATGCCAAAATGTTGGGACAGATTGGTTTATTGACTGAAGAAGAAACCACTTCTTTAGTTGATGCATTAAACGAAATTATAGCAGATATTGTAGTGGGTAATTTCGAAATCGAAGACAGTTTCGAAGATGTACATTCTAAAATTGAATATCTCTTAACCGAAAAACTAGGCGATGCTGGAAAGAAAATCCACACCGCACGTTCTCGTAACGATCAGGTTTTAGTAGACGTTCATTTGTATCTAAAAGACGAATTAAAAGCCATAAAAGAACAAGTTAAAACATTGTTTGACTTGTTAATGGAATCGGCAGAAAAACATCAAAATGTTTTATTGCCGGGGTATACGCATTTACAAATCGCGATGCCATCGTCATTCGGAATGTGGTTTTCTGCTTACGCAGAGAGTTTAATTGATGATATTACGATGCTGAATGCCGCTTCAAAAATCGTAGACCAGAATCCGTTGGGTTCTGCTGCGGGTTACGGAAGTTCATTCCCAATCAACAGAACCTTTACAACACAAGAATTAGGATTTGAAACCTTAAAATACAATGCTGTTGCTGCACAAATGAGCCGTGGAAAAGCAGAGAAAACTGTTGCTTTCGCGATGACAAGCGTGGCTGGAACGTTATCAAAATTTGCCATGGACGTTTGTTTGTATATGAGTCAGAACTTTGATTTTATTGGCCTTCCGGCACATCTAACAACAGGGTCAAGTATTATGCCTCACAAGAAAAATCCAGATGTTTTCGAATTAATCAGAGGAAAATGCAATAAGATTCAGGCGCTTCCATACGAAATCACTTTAATCACTAATAATTTACCAAGCGGTTATCACAGAGATTTACAGCTTTTAAAAGAAGGTTTGTTTCCAGCAATTCAAAACTTAAAAGCTTGTTTGGATATTGCTATCTTTTCCATAAAAGACATTACGGTTAAAGATCATATTTTAGAAGATAAAAAATACGATTATTTGTTTACAGTAGATACTTTAAACGAAATGGTTGTAGCAGGAATGCCGTTTAGAGATGCTTACAAAGCTGTTGCTGAGCAATTAGAAGCGGGAACATATAAATCTCCAAAAGAAACTAAACACACGCACGAAGGCAGTATTAACAATTTATGCTTAGATGCAATTAAAGATAAAATGGAAGCTGCTTTTTAGTTTTTGTTAAATGTGAAAAGTGAGCTGTAAAAAAGTAAAAAGGTCATTGATTTGTTTCAATGACCTTTTTTATGGATTAAATTTAGTTTTTTACCAGTTTAAAAGTTTTACTACGGTTTTCTATTTGTACTTTACAGATATAAAATCCTTTCGCAAGATTGCCGACATTTAATTCTAATTTTTCATCAGCAGAAATATTTTTTGAATTCGAATATACTTTTGCACCGTTTGAAGAAAAAAGATCGACCTGAGCCAAACCATTATCAGCACTCGAAAAGTCTATATTTAAAAGGCGGTTTATAACTGATGGATAATATTTTAGTTCTAAGTTATTTGTATTTTCATTCATTCCTAAATTATTGCAGCTTGTAGACAAAGCACCTTGAGCAGTAACTTGAAGTGTTGCTCCAGCGCCACAAGAAGAATTCGAAACGAATCCTGCAACGTTAGCGATTGGTAAAGTGCTGTAAGTATAAGAAGGTTTAGTTACGGCAGTTCCTGAACTTGCAGGAGCGTTTAAACAATCTGTAAAAGCAACGCCAATTGTACCGCCATCTGTACTAACATAATTTTTAAAGGCAGTTCCAATTTTTGCAAAATCAGTTCCTTCAACATAACAAGTTGTATTATTGTTTCCACCACCCAAACCAATTGCAAGTGCCCCAGAAACAGAAGTATTGTAATAGCAGTTTAAAATATGTAGTTCTGCATTTCTGGCTCTTGGCATTCTTTCTCTGCAGCCTTCTGCCCAATAACAATTTTTGAAAGTAATACTGTAATGACCATCGGCAGGAGCATCTGTTTTAGAAGAACCTACCAGATTTGTAAATCTATGATCATCTGCACCGCCGGATCCGCCAGCTTTTGGAGCTTTTAAATACGTAAACTTACACCAAGAAACAGTCACATTATCGGCCGTACCTTTGTTGTCAAAGTTTCCATCCATTCCATCTTGAAATTCACAGTGATCAACCCATATATTTGCAGCTTCTGAGGTTAAATTATCATGTCCGTCTACATCGTAAGCACCGGGTCCTTCAAAAATTAAATTTCTAATAATGATATTGTTAGACCCTGGTTTCAAATTAAAAATTCCAGACCCTGAGGATGTTTGATCCAAATTTACTAATCGGGCTCCTGGGAGTCCAATAATGGTTTTATCATTTACTAACAAACTTGTATAGAAGCAATTAATAGTTCCCGAGACCAATATTACTTGCGGAGTGGTTAATTTTAATTTGGCTGTTAGATCAGCATAGGTAGAAACTGTTACAGGAGAAACACTTCCTCCGCCTGTCGCAGACGCTCCAAATCCTTCAGGCGAACTCATGTAATAATTTTGAGCAAAAAGGAAGGAGTAAGGCAGTAAAAATGCCAATAGTAAAAATTTTGTTTTCATTTAAAGTGTGGTTTTTTGTGGTTTTATAGTCAATGTAATCGATTGCACAAATGTAAAAGAATTAAAATAATTTCAAATTATTTTATTGATTTTTTATGCTTAAAGTTTTGATAATAAGAATTATAAGTGTCTTTTTTACACTATTGATAAAGCTATTATATTAGTGCTCAGTGTTCAACGCTGTCTTATTTTCAAAAGCTTTTGAAGTAAAAGGAGAAAATTCATGCTAAATACATATATTTGATGATCACTTTAAAGAATTCGAATGAAAAAATTTGACGAGCAGTCTACTTTAAGTCTTTATGAAAAAGGTTTAATTACAGAAAATCAGTTTGAAGAAGTTAAAGCATATCGAAGTTTAAACATCTTTTCGGTAAATGCAGAATTAAAGTTCTTTCTTTATTTATCTGTTTTATTATTTACTTCGGGAATAGGAATTCTGATTTATGAAAACATAGACACAATTGGTCATATTGCTATTCTTTCGATTCTTTTACTTATAATAGCGGTTTGTTTTTATTACTGCTTTAAAAATTCTAAAGGCTTTCAAAAAGAAGAAACAACCTTCGAACATCCTGTTCTGGAATATCTTGTTCTATTAGCAAATATTTTAACCTGTATTTTTATTGGTTATCTTCAATTTCAGTACAAACCTTTTGGAGAACATTACGGACTGGCAACTTTAGTTCCAACCGTCGTCAGTTTCTTTTGTGCTTACTATTTCGACAATAAAAGCGTATTAATAATTGCCGTAACCGGTTTAGCGGCTTATATCGGACTTTCGGTAACGCCTCAGGATTTATTAAACGGTAATGATTTTTATGCCAGCGAAAGTTTGAGTTATTCTGCTGTTATGCTGGGAGTTTTACTAATTGTATGGACTATTTACAGCAATCGAATTTCACTTAAAACTCATTTTAGTTTGATCTTTCTGACTTTTGCTCTGCACATTATAAGTATTGCGGTAATAAGCAATTTACTGCATCATTATATTTTAATTTGGCTGATTTTCGCAGGAGTTTTAATTGGTTCAACATTTTATTTTTATAAAGTTAGTTACGAATTCAAAGCAATGTCTATCTATGTATTTATGATTGTGTACGGTTATGTTGGAATAAATATATTGATATTTAGAATTTTCGAAAATGTTGATTTCTCTAATATTTGGGAATTATTTATTTTCTTATTACCGGCATATTTTATCGGTTCAATTATAATGTTCATCAAATTAATCAAAAACTTTCATAAAGAAATCGCGGAATGATAGTATACGACAAACAAATATTAAATAATACTGCATTAGTTGATGAAGCCAATACTTTATATAAAGGAGGTTTTATAAGCAAAGAGCAGAAGAAGTTTATAAAAAAAGAATTACCAGTTTTTAAAAGTCAAGACAATATACTGGTTAGAATTGGTTTCTTTTTATTGGGTAGTTTATTATTCGGTTCTATTTGCGGTGCAATTTCTGTTTTAGGAATAAGTGCTGAACATATCTTTGAAGAAATCTGCTGTTATATTTTTGCGGCTGTGGGATTTGTGGGAGCAGAATTGTCGGCAAAACAAAATTTTCACAACCACGGACTAGACGATGCATTTATACTAGGAGCACTTTTAAATATAGGATTTGCTATTGGAATCACCACAGAAGGCTATGAAATGGTTATAGCATTTTTTGTAGCTGCCGGGGCGCTTTTTATGTTTTTAAGATATTTGCATTTGCTATCGATGTTGATGTTTTGCCTCGCTGTAACAGCTTTTTTATTTTATGGAATGTTTGAATTTGGTTATATAGGAAAAACGATACTTCCGTTTACAGCCATGATTTTTGCAGCTGTTTTTTATTTCATAACAAAGAAATTCATCAATAATCTAAAGGAAAGCTATTACTACAATGGACTTTTACTGGCCAATAGTTTTTGTTTAGTGCTATTTTATCTTTCATGTAATTATTTGGTAGTTAGAGAACTTTCTGAAGAACTTTTAGGAACAGAAGTTGAACCCGGAAAAGATATTCCGTTTGCATATTTCTTCTACGGATTTACTTTTATTGTTCCAATTGTGTATTTGGTTCAGGCTTTAAAAGTAAAAGACAGAATAATGCTTTGGATCAGCTTTTTAGCTATTGCATTTTCCATCTATACAGTTCGTTTTTATTATGCAGTTTTGCCTATAGAAGTTGCGCTGACTCTTGGCGGTCTTGTTTTATTTGCAGTGGCTTATTTCTCCATTAAAAGATTAAAAGAAAAAGAAAGCGGTTTAACTTTTAAACCAGATAGAATCAATCACTCAGATGCTATTTTAAATGCTGAAGCTTTACTAGTTGCTTCTACTTTTGGAATGAAGCCAGAAGTAAAACCACAAGCTTCTCCAATGGAATTTGGAGGCGGAGGATTTAGTGGCGGCGGTTCTGATGGAAGTTTTTAGAAATGTGAAATGTAAAATGTAAGATGTGAAATGTAAAATGTGAAGTTTGAGATGAAATAACAAGTATTCCTTAACTGTCTCACATTTTACATTTTACATTTCACAAAAAAATCACACTTTACTTTTTAAAGCTTGTGCATCAATATCGCTGTGCGAAACATTATAAACAGCTTTTCCATTTTTAATTAGAATTAATTGCGGAGATTCGTGATATACACCAAATCGCGTAGCAATTTCATTTGAAATATCGCGATGCGCAATCAAATCTAAGAAATACGCATCGACAATTCCTTCAAGATCATAATCTCTTTCAAATTGCTGTAATGCCATTCGGCTGATACTGCATCTTGTACTATGTTTGAAAATTACAACTGGCTTTTCAATAGAAATCTCTTGTACTTCCATTAACTGAATTATATCTGTTAATTCTGTCCAGTTTACTTTACTTTTTGGAGCTTCTGAGTTCTCTGAACTTCCGAAGATTGAATTAAAAAAACTCATATTTGACTTGTTTTATGACTTTTTGACATTTAAAAATGATAAAAAACACTTTAAAAATGCCATTTTGTCTTTATTTCTACTATGGAATATAATTTGTCTATTCCAGTACAAAGTTAGATTATTTGAGTCAAAAATGTATCTCAATAAATTGTAACTTTAATCTTATTGAATATCAAACAAATAAATCAATCAAATCGATAAAAAATATGAATATTAACAAGTTTACTATTAAATCGCAGGAAGCCATTCAGTTGTCACAGCAGTTAGCACAGCGAAATGGTCAGCAGCAAATTGAAAATGAACACATTTTCAAAGCAATTTTTGAAGTTGATGAAAACGTGGCGCCGTTTATTTTAAAAAAATTAAATGTAAACGTGCCTTTGTTTTTACAAGTTCTTGACAGTACAATTCAGAGTTTTCCAAAAGTTTCAGGAGGCGACATTCTGCTTTCGAGAGACGCCAATAAAGCTTTGAATGAAGCTGAAATTATCGCACAAAAAATGAACGACGAATACGTTTCGATCGAACATTTAATTTTGGCAATTTTTGATTCAAAAAGTAAAGTTTCTCAGATTTTAAAAGATCAAGGAGTAACTGGAAAAGGTCTTAAAGCAGCAATTGAAGAATTGCGTAAAGGAGAAAGAGTAACTTCGGCTTCAGCTGAAGAAACGTATAATTCGTTAAATAAATATGCTAAAAACTTAAACGAATTAGCACGCACAGGAAAACTAGATCCGGTAATTGGTCGTGACGAAGAAATTCGTCGTGTATTGCAGATTCTGACTCGTAGAACAAAAAACAACCCAATGCTTATTGGGGAGCCTGGAGTTGGTAAAACCGCAATTGCAGAAGGTTTAGCACACAGAATTGTGGATGGAGACGTTCCGGAAAACTTAAAAGATAAGATCGTTTTCTCATTAGATATGGGAGCTTTGATCGCCGGCGCTAAATTCAAAGGAGAGTTTGAAGAGCGTTTAAAATCAGTTGTAAAAGAAGTAACTTCTGCAGAAGGAGATATTGTTCTTTTTATTGATGAGATTCACACGCTTGTAGGCGCGGGTGGAGGTGAAGGCGCAATGGACGCGGCTAACATTTTGAAACCAGCTTTGGCTCGTGGTGAGTTAAGAGCAATTGGAGCAACGACTTTAGATGAATATCAAAAATATTTCGAAAAAGATAAAGCATTAGAAAGACGTTTCCAAAAAGTTCTAATCGACGAACCAGATACAGAAAGTGCGATTTCAATCTTACGTGGAATCAAGGAAAAATACGAAACCCATCATAAAGTTCAGATTAAAGATGAGGCTATTATTGCAGCAGTTGAGCTTTCGCAGCGTTATATTACAAACCGTTTTTTACCAGATAAAGCGATTGACTTAATGGACGAGGCGGCTTCTAAACTGCGTATGGAGATCAATTCAAAACCAGAAGAATTAGATGTTTTGGATCGTAAAATAATGCAGCTTGAAATTGAAATCGAAGCCATTAAACGCGAGAAAGAAGAAAGCAAATTGAAGATTCTGCACATGGAATTGGCGAATCTAAAAGAAGAACGCAACGAAATCTACGCACGATGGAAATCTGAAAAAGATATTGTTGACGGAATTCAGGCTGTAAAACTGGAAATAGAAGACTTTAAATACGAAGCAGAACGTGCAGAACGTGACGGCGATTATGGAAAAGTAGCTGAAATTCGTTACGGAAAAATAAAAGAAGCACAGGAACGTCAAGAAGTTTTGCAAAAACAATTGCTTGAATTTCAATCGGGTACATCTTTAATTAAAGAAGAAGTTACCAGAGAAGATATTGCTGAAGTTGTAGCAAAATGGACAGGAATTCCAGTAATGAAAATGCTTCAAACCGAAAGAGAAAAACTATTGCATCTTGAGGATGAGTTACACAAACGTGTAGTTGGTCAGGAAGAAGCGATTGAAGCCGTAAGTGATGCCGTTAGAAGAAGTCGTGCCGGTTTACAGGATATGAAAAAACCAGTTGGAACATTCTTGTTTTTAGGAACAACCGGAGTTGGTAAAACAGAGCTTGCAAAAGCGTTGGCAGAATATCTTTTTGATGATGAAAATGCCATGACCCGTATTGATATGAGTGAGTACCAAGAACGCCACAGTGTGAGCCGTTTAGTTGGTGCGCCTCCGGGATATGTTGGTTATGATGAAGGAGGTCAATTGACAGAAGCTGTTCGTAGAAAACCGTATTCTGTGATTTTGTTAGATGAGATCGAAAAAGCACATCCAGATACCTTCAATATATTATTACAAGTTTTAGATGAAGGGCGTTTAACCGACAATAAAGGGCGTCTGGCTGATTTTAAAAATACAATTATTATCATGACTTCTAACATGGGAAGTCAGATTATACAAGAAAAGTTTGAGAATCTAAAAGGCGGTGTCGAAGCAGCAACAGAAGCAGCTAAAAACGAAGTTTTAGGATTGTTAAAACAAACTGTTCGCCCGGAGTTTATCAACCGTATCGATGAAATCGTAATGTTTACACCGCTTACAGTTGATAATATTTCTAAAATTGTAAGCTTACAGCTTAAGAGCGTTACAAAAATGCTGGCTTTACAAGGAATTACTATGGATGCAACTCCAGAAGCAATTGCTTATTTATCAGACAAAGGATTTGATCCTCAATTTGGCGCAAGACCAGTAAAACGTGTCGTACAGAGAGAAGTTTTAAATCAGCTGTCAAAAGAAATTCTGGCAGGAAATATAACAACAGAGAGCATTATTTTATTAGACGCTTTCGATGGCAAATTGGTTTTTAGAAACCAGACAGCTAATTAATTTTTTTTCATTGTTAATCTTAAAAAGCATCAGTATTTTACTGATGCTTTTTTTTATCCGTGAATTCTGAAACTTTTATCCTCATTTGTGTAACAGCAGATTTATTAAAAACATAGAATTTTATAATTAATATAAATCAAACAAATTCAAATAATTAATTTAAAAAAAGAAAAGCTATGAATAATATATTTAGAGGTTTAATCGCAGGATATGGTGCAAAAAAGTTAGGTGGAGGATGTTTCGGAACTATTTTAGTTTTTATTATTATCTGGGTAATTTTAGGTCAATGCAGCTAATTTTTTGAAAATTCCAATTCAGAAAATTACGAATAAAAAGATGAATTTTGATGCGATATTGTTGGGAAGATTAAGGCAAAATGTCTAGATTCGCATCATTAAAATAAATTTAAAATGGCTTCAGGTTTTTTCGTTCTATTAGATGATATCGCAGCAATTATGGATGATGTTGCAGTAATGAGTAAAGTCGCTGCAAAGAAAACAGCTGGGATTTTAGGAGATGATTTAGCAGTAAACGCTGAAAAAGCTTCAGGATTCGCCTCATCAAGAGAACTACCCGTTTTATGGGCGATCAGTAAAGGTTCGCTGCTTAACAAAATTATTATCCTGCCAATTGCATTTTTACTAAGTGCCTTCTTACCGGTCGCTATTATTGTAATTCTAGTTTTAGGAGGATTATTTTTAGCTTACGAAGGAGCCGAAAAAATATATGAGTTTGTATTTCCGCACAAACACGAGGAATCGGAAGGAATTACAGACGAAGTTTTAACAGAAGAGCAAATATTAGCAGCCGAAAAAGAAAAGATAAAATCTGCAATTGTAACCGATTTTATTCTTTCTGTAGAAATTGTAATTATCGCTTTAGGAACTGTTATAGGTGAACCTATTACACAGCAAATACTTGTAACTTCGATAATTGCATTGATCGCAACAGTTGGTGTTTACGGTATTGTTGCTCTTATTGTTAGAATGGATGAAGCAGGTTATAAACTAATTAAGTTTAGCAAAAACGAAAAAAGCATATCAAAATTTATTGGTAACCTCTTGGTAAAAGCTTTACCGCTGGTTATAAAAAGCTTAACAGTAATTGGTACAATAGCTTTAATCTTAGTTGCAGGCGGCATATTTGTACATTACATACCATTTTTTCACCATTTATCAGAAGAAATTAAAATGCCTTCAATTGTAAAAGAATTTACAGTTGGATTAGTTTTAGGATTTGTAGTTCTAGCTTTTGTCAACCTGTTTAAAAAGCTTTTTAAGAAGAAAACAGCTTAATAAAATAAAAATAAACTATTAAAAACATCAGTTAACGCTGGTGTTTTTTTGTTTTAAAAGCAGATTATTTCGATTTCAAAAGTACTTCCTGTCCCGCTATTCGCTATATCTTTTCCCCGCTAAAGAAGCGGGAAAAAGGATGTCGCTTCTATCGGGGCTAAATAAGAATTTTTCATTTTCATAAGAAAATATGGTAATGGCTAAACTTTTTTTTGATCAATAAATTTTTGATTAATAGGTATATAATAGTTCAGTTGAACTTTTTAACATTTTATCTAAGCAACCATTCAAACTAAGCAGCATCTTCATAGTAATTAACAATTAATTATTATTTTATATGAAAAGTTTTAGCTTAAAATCAATTTTGGTAGTATTATTTTTATTAATTGCATTAATTTCATGCAGTAATGACGATGACAATCCAACACCAAGTCCAGTTACAAAAAGTGCATTAGTAACTGCCATTACAGGACCAGCAACAGGAAAAATAAATGAAGAGCTTTCTTTGGATGTTACTTTTATAGCCGATAATGCTTGTGGGCAATTTGACAGAATCAGTGAAGTAATGATTAATAAAGTTAAAGGTTTACAAGTTGAAGTAAAATATCCATCAGAAGTTTGTACACAACAAGTTCCAGAACCTAAGAAAACAGTTTATAAATTTAAATCGGCAGAAAAAGGGACTTTTGAAATTAAATTCAAAAAATCAGAAACAGAATTCTTAATTCATAAAGTAGTTATAGAGTAACAACCAATCTTAGTTGAATTTTTTTAGGTTGTAAAACCATTTCGCAAATGTTTAATTAAACTACTGTGAAATGGTTTTTATAATTAAAAAACTGAACCAAAATACTTATCTTTGAAAGATCAAAATAATATGATTATGGGAGCTTTAGAGTTGAGAGAAAGTGTTTTAGAATATATTAATACAGCTGATGAGCGTCTTTTAAAAGTTGTAAAAGCAGTTATTGAAAGTTATCAGGAAGAAGAAATAGTCGCATTTTCAGTAGAAGGAAAACCAATTACAAGAAGTGAATATAAAAGCCAACTAGCAGAAACGAAATTAGAAATTGAAAAAGGAGATTATATTTCACAGGATGATTTAGAAAAAGAATCTGAGAATTGGTAATGGAAAAGTTTATAAAGGTAGTGTGGACTTATACTGCCAAGAATCAGTTGCAAACAATTTTTAATTATTATAAAGAAAAATCGATTCAGGGGGCGAACAACATTAAAAATGAAATTCTGAATTCTACTAAAAATATACATTTTATTGATCAGTATCAAAAAGATGAAATTGAACCAGAATATCGAAGAATTATAGTTAGAGATTATAAGATATTATATTTTGTTCAAGACGAAGTAATTTATATTTCTAAAATATTTTCTACAAAACGAAATCTTACAAAACAATTATAGAAAGAGCTTGAAGAGCTCTTTTTGTATATCATATAGTTAAGTAAACTAAACTCGCTTTGCCATTCCTTTAAAAAGTGTTATTTTTGCACTCTAAATTTTATGTCATGCCGAAAAGAAAATATAAAATATCAGTAATTCAGTTAAACCTGAATGATGTTGCTGAAAATAATCTTAAAAAATGTATCAGCTGGGTAAGAGACGCTGCTAGTCAAGGAGCAGAAGTTATTTTACTACCTGAATTATATAGCAGTCATTATTTCTGCCAAAGCGAAGATGTAGATAATTTTGCATTAGCAGAACCACTTTACAGTACTTCATTTATTGCTTTTAGCGAATTGGCAAAAGAATTAGGAGTGGTAATTATCGTTCCTTTCTTCGAAAAAAGAATGGCTGGAATTTATCATAATAGTGCATACATTATTGATGCAGATGGTACAGAAGCAGGTTTATACCGTAAAATGCACATTCCAGACGATCCGCATTTCTATGAGAAATTCTATTTTACGCCAGGTGATTTAGGTTTTCAAGCAATTGAAACTAAAAAAGGAACAGTTGGAACTTTAATCTGCTGGGATCAATGGTATCCAGAAGCTGCACGTATTACAGCTTTAAAAGGAGCGGAGGTTTTATTTTACCCAACTGCAATTGGATGGCATCCTAAGGAAAAAGAACAATACGGAGAAAACCAATATGGAGCTTGGATGAATGTAATGAAAGGTCATGCCGTTGCAAATGGTGTTTTTGTTGCTGCAGCTAACAGAATTGGTTTAGAGCAATATATTGAAGGAACAGAAGGAATTCAATTTTGGGGAGCTTCTTTTATTGCTGGGCCTCAAGGTGAGATTTTAGCTCAAGCTTCGCACGATAAAGAAGAAATCTTAATTGCAGAAGTTGATTTGGATTTACAAGAAAATGTTCGTCAAAACTGGCCGTTCTTTAGAGATAGAAGAATTGATGCCTTTGGAGATATTACTAAAAGAGCAATTGATAAATAATTAAAATTTATCTTTTATAAATAGAAAAGGACAAAGTTTAAACTTTGTCCTTTTTTGTGTGCAAATAAAAAGGCGGTTTCAATAACTTGAAACCGCCTTTTCTATATTCAATTCTTTAGAATTATTTTACTTGGAAAGTAACTCTTCTCACGATTTGACGTGCTTCTTTAGAATTTTTGTTAACAGAAGTATCTTCTCCGTTAGCAATTACATTTAATCTTGAAGCATCGATTCCAGCATTAACAGCTACTTTTTTCACAGCCTCAGCTCTTTTTCTAGATAATTCTGTGTTGTAGTTTGAACTTCCAATTTCGTCAGAATATCCAATAATATCTGCAGATTTTCCTGGATTGTTTTTCAAGTATTTCACTAAGAAATCAACACCAGATAAAGAAGCGTTTGTTGGTTTAGACGAATTGAAATCGAAATAAACGTTTACATAACCTCCGTTGATTAACTCTTCAACAGTATTGTTTGTAGCAGTTCCACTTCCTTTCTTTTCGTAAGTTTTATCTAAATAGCTTTCTAATTCATCCGGCACACCATTTTGATTTGTATCAATAGATTGTCCTTTTGTATTAACAGCTACTCCTGCAATTGAATTTGGTTCTAAATCGTATAAATCAGCAACTCCATCTTTGTCTGAATCGATAAGACCAGTTTCGATTAAGTCCACTCTTTTTTCCAATTCGCCAATTCTATCTTCTTCGCCAACCCAGTCAGCATGTTTTTCATTTTTACCTAGGTAGAAAGTTAAACCAACAGAAGCGTTTAATAAAACACCGTCAAAAGATCCAGTTGTTGTATTACCCATTCCGTCGAAGTTCCAGTTTTGTCTTCCATTAACAATTCCTGTAAGGTCTCCAGTCAATGCAACTCTGTTGCTTAATTTGATTTGTCCAGTTAAACCAGCGATTCCGTGAGCCATGTAATCTTGACCTCCAAATCCTGTTTCAGTACTAATTTGCGAAACTCCAAAACCACCATGTGCCAAAATACCAATTGTATTTGTCCAAGTTTCAAAATTTAAAGCACGTCCAACATTGATAACTCCTTGTAAACTCGCTCTAACGTAACGGCTTTCGAAATCTGGAGTATCTTTTTTCTCTTTAAATTGATCGTATCCAACATCTAATTTCAAACCAAATTTAGGATTAAACATATATCTAACACCTAAATCTCCGTGGAAAAAATTTGCAGATTCTGTAGTGTAACCTGGAGTCATAGTTCTCGTAGGTTTGTTAACACCACCGTTAAGTTCGATAGACCATTTGTTATATTCTTGATCTACACTTGGTGTGGTAGAAGTCGGAGCCATATTTTGTGCGCCTGCCGCAAAGGATAGTAATAATAAGGATACTGATACTAATTTCTTTTTCATGATATCAAAAATTAAATTGTTTTTATTTTAAACTCATGACAAAATTAGAGGACGTGTTTCAGAATGTGTTCTATATGCCCTTACATAATTCCCATCTTTTGGCTTTTAATTATGTAAATACGTTAATATTAGCCTAATAGAAACCAAAAAAAAAGAACAAAATTCACATTTTGTTCTTTTAAGTATTTGTTAAATGGTATTATTTTAAATCTGGCTGGTAAATTTTAACCGTTCCATCGCCTTCACTGCTAACTACAAGTAAGCTTCGTTTTGTAGGACTTTTCGAGGCTGGAATAAATAATAATCCCTCAGGAGCATCTCCAGTTTTTACAGTTTGTAAGTATTGCGGCGAGTTAGGAATCGTAACATCATAAGTCATAAATGCGTCAGATCGTTCAAGTCCAACAAACAAAATATTTTGATTTCCTATTTTTGCAACATATACAGCTTCTGGCTCAGAACCTTTATCATCGCTGCGTTTGTCGTCGTAAGTCCCTAATTCATTAGTTTTTTTATCTACATCATTTTTACTATCATAAACAATTTTTCCAGTATTTCCGTTCCAAATAGAGAATGATCTTGCGCCAAAGCTTATCATTTCATCTAAATCCCCGTCACCATCTACATCACCCATATCAGCAATAAGATTTAATCTTCCTAAATTAGTATCTAGTTTTAAAGTAGCTGCATCAGGGAAAACCGAAGCGTCAAGTTTTAAACTTTTCATACGTTTAATATCTGTATTAGCGTTATATTCTCTTGCATCACCTTCATTTGCAGTAACAAAATAGGGAACATTATTAGCAGAAAAATGACTAATAGCATCTGGCATAAACATTCCTTTTACTTTCCACGGATTAAAAGCAATTTTATCGTCGCTGTCGCTTACATCAATCGCATTTTCAGCAGGATTGAAATCTTTAAAGCCTAAAGGATAAATAGCAGTTATAGTTTTTGAAGTTAAATCAACTTTTGCAACACCATTGTTTTCTTGTAAAGTAACCCAGGCAGTTTTAGAATCATCAGAAATTGTGATATATTCTGGTTCAATATCTTGAGCGAAGCTCTTAGCCGATTTTGAAATTCTAAATCCCTCTTTTGCTAATGCCGCAGCCTGACCGCTGAAAGAAGCAAAGTCTAAAGTTGTTACACTATAAGTGCTAGTTTCGATGATGGAAATCGTTCCGTTTGGATCTTGAGAATAATCTGTATTTGGTTCACCTTCATTAGCAGTCATAATATATTTTCCGTCTGGAGAAAATGTAATCATGTCTGGCAAAGCGCCAACCGTAACTTGTTTAATTAAACTATAATCCGAAGTATTGAAAACAGTTACTTTACCATTTCCTTGTTTATTTACTGTAGATTCTAAAGCTACAGCTAGTTTTCCGTCAAAAACAGAAACACTGTTTGCAGCACCTTCATAAGCTGTTAAATCAATTTTTCCAATTTTAGCCGGTTTAGTTGGATCTGTAATATCAATAACATCAATTTGGTTTACACCACTATTATTTACAGTAAATAATCTTTTTGTTTTTTCACAGTAAGCAGAAATTTCAGCGGCAGCTTCACCGCCAATAGTAATAGAACCAATTTCTTTAAAAGCTGCTGGATTCTCGTTTACCACAACTTCAGGTTCGTTGTTTGTGTTCTCGTCATTATTACAGCCTGCCATTATTAAAAGCGCTGTAAGTAAAGAAATAGATAATTTTTTCATGTGTTAGTTTTTAGTTCCGGCAAAAGTAATTACAGCATTTCTGTTCAAGATTAAGGATGTATTATTTAATCTTTAACTTAATTTTTGCAAGATATTTTTTGTGAAATCCCAATCAATTTTAATCTATTGTTTTATAATCCTATCGAATGTTTATCTTTGTACACTTTCAAAAATTAGAACCTTTTTATGTCAACAAATAATAGAAGATTTCCAGCAGAGTGGGAAAAGCAGCAAGGAATTGTATTATGTTTTCCGCATAATGGCAATGACTGGCCAGGAAAATACGAAGCTGTTCAATGGGCTTTTGTAGAATTCATTAAAAAAGTAGCCGCTTTTGAAACCGTTTTTTTGGTCGTAGCCGATGAAAAGCTAAAAGAAAAAGTTGCCGAAATGCTTGAAAGAGCCCGTGTTAATCTTCAAAATGTTTCTTTTATTATCCATAAAACCAACAGAAGCTGGATGCGTGATTCAGGACCAATTATCGTAAAAAATGGTTCTAAAAGAGAAGCTTTAAATTTCAATTTCAACGGTTGGGCAAAATATAAAAACTATCAGCTGGATAAATTTGTTCCAAGTAAAGTTGCTGATTTTATTGATGTTTCATTAACTCAGGTTACTTACAAAGGAAAACCAGTAATTGTAGAAGGAGGAGCTATTGATGTAAACGGAAGAGGAACTTTATTGACTTCTGAAGAATGCTTAATGCATCCAACAATCCAAGTTAGAAATCCTGGTTTTACTAAAGAAGATTACGAGGCAGTTTTTAAAGAATATCTCGGAGTTACCAATGTAATCTGGCTAGGAGATGGAATAGAAGGTGACGATACGCATGGACATATTGATGATTTATGCCGATTTGTAAACGAAGATACTATTGTAACAATTGTAGAAACAGATAAAAATGATTCTAACTATAAACCTTTGCAAGATAATTTAAAGCGTCTGCAAAATGCAAAATTAGAAAACGGAAAATCACCAGTTATTGTAGCGTTACCAATGCCAAAACGTGTTGATTTTGAAGATTTAAGACTGCCTGCGAGTTACGCTAATTTCTTAATTCTTAATAACTGCGTTTTAGTTCCAACTTTTAACGACAGCAACGATCGTGTGGCTTTGAATATACTTTCAGAATGTTTTCCAGACAGAGAAGTAATCGGAATCAGCTGTATAGATTTTATCTGGGGATTTGGAACTTTGCATTGCTTAAGCCAGCAGATTCCTGTATAGAAACAATTGCCTCGAAGCCACTCAGACGCAAAGTTGATTACTTTTTGTCAGGCTGAGCGAAGTCGAAGCCCATGCAAAGTTTGTACTCAAAGTTTGAATAATCTAAACCCGACAGGTTTTAAAAGCCTGTCGGGTTTCTTTATGTTTAATATCAAATGAAACATGAATAAATTATCGCGATATTCAAATAAAAAAGCTTGTTAGAGTAAACTAACAAGCTTTTTTATTATTATAGATAGATACCATCAACCATTAACCATCAACCCAAAAGTTAACCATTAACAGTCAATGTGTTTTCTCTTCATGGTCTGATAAATGGAGGTAAAAGCTGACTGCAAACTTCTCCGAAGCCAATTCTCACTTCTGCATTTTCGCAGAAACCTCTAATGATTACAGTATCATTGTCTTCAATAAATTTACGCTCACTTCCGTCATTTAATTTTAACGGATTTTTGCCGCCCCATGTTAATTCCAACATAGAACCAAAACTATCAGGAGTTGGTCCAGAAATCGTTCCAGAGCCCATCATGTCACCAGAATTTACACGGCATCCGTTAGACGTGTGGTGCGCCAGCTGCTGACTCATCGACCAATATAAATATTTGAAATTTGATCTTGAAATAACAGTTTCTTCTTGATCTTCAGGTTTTAATGATACTTCTAAATGAATATCAAAAGCCTTTTTACCTTTAGTCTGAAGATAAGGAAGCGGTGATGGATCTTGTTTTGGACCTTTAGTTCTAAAAGGCTCTAAAGCATCCATAGTAACAATCCATGGAGAAATAGAAGTTGCAAAGTTTTTAGCCAAGAATGGTCCAAGCGGTACATACTCCCATTTCTGGATGTCACGTGCGCTCCAGTCGTTTAGTAAAACCATTCCGAAAATATAATCTTCAGCTTCGTAAGTGGGGATATTTTCTCCCATTACATTTACATCTGTAGTAATAAAAGCAGTTTCAAGCTCAAAATCTACTAAACGAGACGGTCCAAAAACTGGATATTTTTCTCCAGCCGGCAGTGTTTGTCCCATTGGTCTATGTACAGGAATACCTGACGGGACAATAGTAGAACTTCTTCCGTGATATCCAACTGGAATATGAAGCCAGTTTGGCAATAAAGCATTTTCTGGATCGCGGAACATTTTTCCTACGTTTGTAGCATGTTCTTTACTAGAGTAGAAATCAGTATAATCACCAATTAAAACGGGTAATTGCATCTCTACATCTTCGATTTTAAATATAACAATATCTCGGTGTTTTGTTGAATCTCTTAGCTGTGGATTGTTTTCGTCGAAAATATCTGCGATGCGATTTCGCACCAGACGCCATGTTTTTTTTCCGTCAGAAATAAAATCATTCAGCGTATCCTGCATAAACATATCATCGGTTAAATCTATTCCTTCAAAATAGTTTAATTGTTGTAAAGCCCCTAAATCTATAGCGTAGTCGCCGATTCTTGTTCCTACTGTAACGACATTTTCTTTGGTAAGAAACACGCCAAAAGGAATATTCTGAATTGGGAAGTCGCTATTTTCTGGCACTTCTAACCATGATTTTCTACTGGTGTCGTTGGCGGTTATAGGCATGTTTAATGTTAATTATTTGTTGAAAAATTACATGTCAAATATATCATAATCTAGCAGTTTGACAAACGTTTTTTTGTATTTTTGCGTGAAATTAACGAAAAACAAAGAAATGCAACGCGACGAACAAATTTTTGATCTTATCCAAGAGGAGAAAGAAAGACAAATTCACGGACTAGAACTTATCGCTTCAGAAAATTTTGTAAGTGATGAAGTAATGCAGGCAGCTGGGTCTGTTTTAACTAATAAATATGCAGAAGGTTATCCTGGCAAAAGATACTACGGCGGTTGCGAAGTAGTTGACGTTATTGAGCAGATTGCTATTGACAGAGCCAAAGAATTATTTGGAGCTGAATATGCAAACGTACAGCCTCACTCTGGTTCTCAGGCAAATACTGCTGTTTACCATGCGTGTCTAAATCCTGGTGATACTATTCTAGGTTTCGATTTATCTCACGGAGGTCACTTAACTCACGGTTCTCCTGTAAACTTCTCAGGTCGTTTATACCGTCCTGTTTTTTACGGAGTAGATGCTGAGACTGGTCGTTTAGATTATGATAAAATTCAAGAAATTGCAACAAAAGAACAGCCAAAATTAATTATAGCTGGAGCTTCGGCTTATTCTCGTGATATGGATTTTGCTCGTTTCAGACAAATTGCTGACAGCGTAGGAGCAATCTTATTTGCAGATATTTCTCACCCTGCAGGACTTATTGCAAAAGGATTATTAAGCGATCCAATTCCACATTGTCATATTGTTTCTACAACAACTCACAAAACATTACGTGGGCCACGCGGAGGTTTGATCTTAATGGGGAAAGATTTCGAAAACCCACAAGGGTTAAAAACTCCAAAAGGAGAAATCAGAATGATGTCTTCATTATTGGATTTAGCCGTTTTCCCTGGAAATCAAGGTGGACCATTAATGCATATTATCGCTGCTAAAGCGGTTGCTTTTGGTGAAGCGCTTAAAGACGAGTTCTTTACTTACGCAATGCAATTACAAAAAAATGCAAATGCAATGGCAGATGCTTTCGTTAAAAGAGGTTACAACATTATCTCTGGCGGAACAGATAACCATATGATGCTTATTGACTTAAGAAATAAAAACATTTCTGGTAAAGAAGCTGAAAATGCATTAGTAAAAGCAGAAATTACAGTAAATAAAAACATGGTTCCTTTTGACGATAAATCTCCATTTATCACGTCTGGAATTCGTGTTGGAACAGCTGCAATCACAACTCGTGGTTTAGTTGAAAAAGATATGGAAACTATTGTAGCGCTTATCGATAAAGTTCTTACTGATCATACAAACGAAGATCTTATCGAAGAAGTTGCTGAAGAAGTAAACGAATTAATGAGCGAAAGACCAATTTTTGCATATTAAGAAATAGTTTCAAGTTTAAAGTTTCAAGTTTAAAGTTTTACGCTGTTCGAAAGACAGTTTGAAACTTTAAACTTTTTTCGTTCCTAAAAGAACCTGAAACTTGAAACCTGAAACAAAATAACAAAAGACTATGGGCGTACTAAGATTACAATTGCCAACCGACCCAAGATGGGTAAATATTGTTGAGAAAAACATAGAAGAAATCTTGACAGATCACGCGTGGTGCGAGCAGAAAGCAGCAACAAACGCGATTACAATTATTACAAACAATTCTGAACATCAAGATCTTGTTCAAGATTTATTGGCTTTAGCCAAAGAAGAAATCGATCATTTTGAACAGGTTCATAATATCATTATCAAAAGAGGATTAAAACTTGGTCGTGAGCGTAAAGATGATTACGTAAACGAATTATACCAATACATGAAAAGAAGCGGTGACGGAAGCCGTGTTTCTGGATTGGTAGAAAGATTATTATTCTCTGCAATGATCGAAGCTAGAAGCTGTGAACGTTTCAAAGTTCTTTCTGAAAACATAAAAGACGAAGAACTTGCTGTTTTCTATAGAGAATTAATGGAAAGCGAAGCGGGACATTATACAACTTTCATCACATACGCCCGCAAATACGGAAAAGGAATCGATGTTGAAAAACGCTGGAGAGAATGGCTGGAATTTGAAGAATCTATCATTACCAATTACGGAAAGGGAGAGACGATACACGGATAGAGTTTTTTTGTTTCAGGTTTATTTTTGTTTCAAGTTTCAGGTTGATAAGCTTTGTGAATCTTTGTGAAATCTTAGAGGATCTCTGTGAAATAAAAAAAACCGTGAAAATCAGCGTTTTCGCGATAGCGAATCAGTTTTATCCGCGTCGTAATTTATGCGTTTAGATTTAATCTAAAACCTACAATCTAAATTCTAAAATTCCTTACATTTGAGAGTAACCAAAATCTTGAAATATGAGAATAGAAATGGATTTAAAACTAGGTTTTAAAGATGTAATGTTTAGACCTAAAAGATCAACGCTAAAAAGCCGTTCTGAAGTTTCTTTAGAACAAAATTTCAAGTTTTTGCACAGCACAGCATCTTGGACAGGAATTCCGATTATGGCTGCCAATATGGATACCGTTGGAACTTTTGAAAAAGCGAAAGTCTTAGCAGGAGAAAAGCTATTTACTGCAATTCATAAACATTATTCTCTGCAAGAATGGAATGAATTTTTGAAAAATGTAACTCCAGATTTCTACGATTTTATTGCTGTAAGTACTGGAACTGGAAAAGAAGATTTTGAAAAGATTGGAAAAATAATAACTGCTAATCCTTTACTGAAATTTATTTGCATCGATGTTGCAAACGGTTACTCGGAACATTTTGTTCAGTTTTTAAAGAAAACCCGTAAACAATATCCAGATAAAATCATTATTGCAGGAAATGTAGTGACGGGAGAAATGACCGAGGAACTACTTCTGGCAGGAGCTGATATTGTAAAAGTTGGAATTGGACCAGGTTCTGTTTGTACAACTCGTGTCAAAACTGGTGTTGGATACCCGCAGTTATCGGCAATTATTGAATGTGCAGATGCGGCCCACGGTTTAGGCGGACATATTATCAGCGATGGCGGATGCACGACTCCCGGCGATGTTGCCAAAGCTTTTGGTGCTGGTGCTGACTTTGTAATGTTAGGAGGAATGCTTGCAGGACATAGTGAAAGCGGCGGAGAACTGATCGAAGTAAAAGGTGAAAAATTCAAACAATTTTACGGAATGAGCTCTAAAACTGCAATGGACAAACATGCTGGTGGTGTAGCAGAATATAGAGCGAGTGAAGGAAAAACAGTTCAGGTTCCGTTTAAAGGAGACGTTATTCATACTGTTTTAGATATATTAGGAGGAATAAGAAGTACCTGTACTTACGTAGGAGCTTCAAGATTAAAAGAATTGACCAAACGAACGACTTTCATCCGCGTAAGCGAGCAAGAAAATCAAGTTTTTACAAAATAATATGATTACAATTACCGAAGCATTTGTTGAAGATATAGCTAAAATTCAAGAGATTGCAAATATAACTTGGCCAATTACTTATGGCGAAATTCTAACAAAAGAGCAGCTGGATTATATGCTCGATTTGATTTATTCTGATGAAGCATTATCAAAACAAATCCAGAATAAAGAACAGTTGTTTTATTTAATTTCAGATTCAGAATCCGTAATTGGTTTTATTGGAATTGAGCATAATTATAAAAGTAAAGCGATTACCAAAATCCATAAAATCTATCTTCTACCAGAGACACAAGGAAAAGGTTTCGGCAAAGTAGTGTTTGAAGAAATTCGAAAAATGGCTCTAGAAAATAATTCGAATGAACTTTTATTAAATGTAAACCGATTTAATACGGCGTTGAATTTCTATAAAAAACTAGGTTTCGAAATCAAAGAAACGGTAGATATAGAAATTGGAAATAGGTATTTAATGGAAGATTATGTGATGGGGAAAAATATTTAAAAGTAGTTTTTGCGTAATTTTGTCATTTCTGATCCCGAAGCCTCGGGATCGAAATGACAAACTGTCCCGTATTTACTTTGGCTTAATGATCGAAATCCGTTATATTACAGTGATTTAACTCACAATCACATCATGTTTAAATAGTAACCCTTTTACTTCATTCAAAGAGAAAACAGCTTTTTTCAGTTTCGTTTTTGATGGATCAATCGTATAATTATAGCTCGTTTTAAAATCTGCTTTGTTGGCGATTGCTTTGTTGAATTCAGCGCGGTACAAATCGCAATTGTCAAAAATTACGCTAGTTAGATCTGCAGCCATAAAATCGACAGCAATTAAACTGCAATTGGTAAATGGAGTTCCTTTTAGTTTTAAAGTGTAGAATTTCGAGAAATCCAAAATGCAGTCATTAAAGCGAACTTCAAAAATTAATTTATCGCACATCGCAAAATTGACATCTTTAATTTCGCAGTGATTAAAAGTTACGGTTCTAAAGGCAACGTAATTAATTTTGGCTTCAGTAAAAATGCAGTCGTTAAAAACGCAGTCAATAAAAGTTACTGCTAGAAAAGTGCAAGCAGAGAAGTTACAATTATTAAAAACACAGCATTCAAAATCCTTAAAATTAAGATCGTCTTTGGCGTAAATAATCGTATTGTATTCTTTATCAAGAAAATATTCGCTTTCTTTTTTCAACTCTTTTCTATAATTATTTGAGAGTGAAAAGATAATAATTTAGAATAAAATATTCTGAATAAATCATAAATCATTTTGATTTCAATTCCATTTTTAATCCATAATTTGATGTAGCTTTACGCTTAATTTTTTAAGTCAAAACCTATCATTTTATTATATGGAACCAACAAGAAAGGAACATGATTTTTTAGGAGAATTAGAAATTCCGAATCATCTATACTACGGAATCCAGACTTTTAGAGCTGTAGAGAATTTCAATATTACTGGAATTCCAATTTCAAAAGAACCTTTATTCATCAAAGCTTTAGGATATGTAAAAAAAGCTGCAGCTTTAGCCAATAAAGACTGTGGTGCAATTGATCCTAAAATTGCCGAAGCAATCTGTTATGGAAGCGATCAGGTAATTGCAGGTAAATTTGATCAGGAATTTGTGAGCGATTTAATTCAGGGCGGCGCTGGAACTTCAGTAAATATGAATGCCAACGAAGTTATTGCCAATATCGGCTTGGAATATCTTGGTCATAAAAAAGGAGAATATAATTTTTTGCATCCTAATAATCACGTCAATTGTTCTCAGTCTACAAACGATGCTTATCCATCGGCATTTAGAATTGCTTTGTATTTGAAAATGGAGAGCTTTATTAAAACTTTTGCAGGTCTTGAAGTTGCTTTTGCTAAAAAAGGAGAGGAGTTTAAAGAAGTCTTAAAAATGGGAAGAACGCAACTGCAAGATGCGGTGCCAATGACTTTAGGACAAGAATTTAAAGCTTATGCGACAACAATTGGCGAGGATATTCAACGTTTAAAAAATGCTCAGGAATTATTATTGGAAATCAATATGGGTGCAACAGCAATTGGTACAAAAGTTAACGCACCAGAAGGTTATCCTGAAATTTGCGTAAAATATTTAGCCGAAGAAGTTGGAATTCCGTTAACACTATCACCTGATTTAATTGAAGCAACTGTTGACACAGGCGCTTACGTTCAGATTATGGGAACATTAAAACGTTCTGCTGTTAAGATTTCTAAAATCTGTAACGATTTACGATTGTTGAGTTCGGGACCAAGAACTGGTTTAAATGAAATTAATTTGCCAGCGCGTCAGCCAGGTTCATCAATTATGCCAGGAAAGGTAAATCCCGTAATTCCAGAAGTCGTAAACCAGACTTGTTTTTATGTAATTGGTCAGGATTTAACAGTTACAATGGCAGCAGAGGCAGGACAATTGCAATTGAATGTAATGGAACCAGTTATTGCTTTTGCGATGTTTACTTCTTTAGATTATCTTTCAAATGCGATTCAGACTTTAATTGATAAATGTATTAACGGAATTACAGCAAACGTAGACCATTGCTATAACATGGTGATGAACAGCATCGGAATTGTAACGCAGCTAAATCCCATTATTGGATATGAAGAAAGTGCCAGCATTGCTGGAGAAGCGTTAAAAACAGGTAAAAGTGTACATCAAATTGCTGTTTTAGAACGAAAATTAATTACACAGGAAAAATGGGATGAAATTTATTCGTTAGAAAATTTAATTCATCCAAAGTTCATTACGAAATAAAGTTTTAAAAAAAAAGAAGCCGTCATTGTAGACGGCTTCTTTTTTATCTGTTAATATGATTATTTTTAGTGTATTAGTTTATAAAATAAACCAGCCGTAAACATGAATAAAACTGTACATAGAATGTTAACTCCCAAAACTTTTAAGTATTTGTTTACCGTTGTATCCTCTCCTCGAAAAAAAGTGTAGTTTACAACAGTTGCAGCGCCGCCTATCATACCACCTATAATTCCGCCGCCAAATATAATAAGAATTGGTAATCCTCCAATTACATATTCGTACCATTTCAATTTCTCTGCCATACGATGTTTCTGATTGTTTATGCTTAAAGATTGTGCAGAAATATCAGGAATATTGGCTTTAGGAAAAGCTTTAACTATTTCATCATTAGCTCTTTTTATTAAAAATGGTTTTCCTTTTTCTTTGCTTTGTTCAACAAGGATCCCATTTTGCTTTAAAGTAGCTTTCCCTGAAAAGATATTATTTTCAAACTCAAATTTGTCATTTGGAAAATCTGGCAGGGTAAATTCAAATTTATTTTTCATTTTATATTTTTTTTATTTTGAAATGTTCTCAAAACGAGACTACTAGTTTTTTGTTCTATATTTTGCAAAAGTAACGTAGATGGCTTGATATTTTTTGTTAACAAAAGTCAAAAAAACAATAAAATAAGATTTTTTTTTCATCACTAATAAATCTTAAACCAAATAAGTGAAATCGCCTAAAATGTTGAAAATAAACGCTATATTTACAGTAGGTTGCTGATTTTTAATGAAATAAACATTTCTTAAATGGTGAATTTTTTAAAAAATAATAACTTTCTGTACAAGTATAAGATCTTAGGATTATTGTTTTTCATTCCATGTCATTTATTTTCTCAAGAAGAAATAACGAATCGAGAAATTTGCCCGCCTAAAACCATTTTTGATATTTTTAAAAAACAAGACGATGCATTAGTCGTTAAACCTGCCAAAAATAATTTCTTTTTAGTAATTCCAGCTATTGGCTCACAGCCGGCAACTGGATTTTTCTTTGGTGCTGTTGCGCAGTATACTTTTAAAGGAAAAGAAGAAAAAGATAAATATTCCATTGCAAATGTTGGAGTTACGTACACATTAAAAGATCAATGGCTGGTTAATATCAAAAACAATATTCTGCTGAGAAATAATAAAATCTTTTTGAGCGGCGATTATCGTCTTTATTTGTTTTCTCAGCCAAATTACGGACTTGGAACAGATATTATTCCGCCAAGACGTGATAGAAATCCAAGTTTTAGTATCGATTCCCTAGCTCAGGATATGGATTATAATTATTTGAAATTTCACCAGACCGTTTCATTTGAAGTAAAAGAAAACTACTACATAGGCGGCGGAATTAATATTGACTGGTATTCAAGTATTAACGATAAAAAATTGGATGTTGAAAATGGCAGCTTTACCTATCATTATAACTACAGCCAGAAATACGGATTTGATAATTTAGAGTATTTTTTAAATGGAGTAAGTTTGAATTTGGTTCACGATTCTCGTGATAATCAGGTAAATGCCTCGCGTGGCTGGTTTGCCAATGTTAATTATAGATTTAATCCCGTTTTGTTTAATAATCAGGAATATAGCAGTGTTTTGTTTGCAGAGTATAAGCATTTTATACCTGTTTCTCATAAAAATCCGAATTACATTTTAGCCATTTGGACTTACGGACAATTTGTAACCAGAGGAAAAGTTCCTTACTTAAATTTACCTGCAATTGGTTGGGATCAGCGAAGCAGGAGCGGGGAGGGTTATACGCAAGGGCTTTTTAGAGGAAACGGATTGGTGTATTTATCAACAGAATTTCGGTTTCCTATAACCTGCAATCAGTTATTAAGCGGAACTGTTTTTACCAATTTTGTTACCGCCAGTAATTCAGATACAAATCTCTCACTTTTTAAATCTATTCAGCCCGCTGCTGGCATTGGTTTACGTCTTTTAATTGATAAAGCCACCAAGACCAATCTAATTTTAGATTATGCCTGGGGCAATAATTCCAAAGGTTTTTATTTAAATGCTGGAGAAACTTTTTGATTATAAGTTTTTAAAATTCAAATTGTTATGTTTTTATAATTAAGTTTTTTCTTTCTAAAAAATATCATTTTTTGAAAGAAAAAAGCTAAATTTGATTATCCATTTAACAATCAAAATCAAAAATTATGAAACAGTACACTTTATTATTAGTTGTATTTCTATCGGCAATAGGAATGCAGGCTCAAGATGCGAGGTCTTTTTCGCTTAATTTATATGGCGGTTATAATTTTTCAGATCAGCTCGATTACGACGGTTATTCTGCAACAATTGAAGACGGTTTTCAATACGGGGCAGGATTGGAATATTTTTTCATAACAAACAATTCAATTGAGTTAAAGTATTTAAGATCAGATGTTAAAATTCCATTATATGGCCCTGCTGGGGTGCAGTTAAACGCAGATGGCGACAAAGGAGCTTTCAATTTCATTCTCGCAGATTATACCTATTATTTTGATACAGGCTCAAATCTGCTTCCTTTTCTAGGTGCAGGTGCAGGTGTTGGAATTGTAGAATCGCCTCAGGGTGGAAGCGGTACTTATTTTGCATGGGATGTAAAAGGCGGTGTAAAAATTAAAACTACTTCAGTGGTATCTGTAAATATTAATGCCTATCTTCAATCAATGTCAGCAGCAGTGGGTGAAAGCTATTATTGGTCTTACTGGGTCGGGCCAGTTGCAGTCGAAGATTATATTTCGACTTTTCAATTTGGTTTGGGCGCAACTTTGAGTTTTAATTTTAAAAATTAAAAATTACAGGCTAAAATCTAAAATAAGTAATAATAAGCAGACTATATGGTCTGCTTTTTTTATGTTTTGACTGAATTGTTCATAATTAAATCATAATTTCTATCCGTAATAAGTACTATTTTTGAACTCAATTCTTATTTTTGTTGTATATACAACCTTCCTAATATGAAATTACTGATAGTCGAAGACGAACCAAATCTATTATCTATACTGCGTAAAGGATTTGCCGAAAATAATAATGAAGTTAGTGTGGCGCTAGACGGTAAAACCGCTCTGGAGATGATTCATAATTATACTTTTGACGTTGTAATTTTAGATGTAATGCTTCCAGATATTAACGGAATTGAAATCTGCCGAAGACTTCGCGCCAGCAAGAATTTTGTGCCAATCTTACTTTTAACAGCTTTAGGAACTTCAGAAAACATTGTTACCGGACTTAACGCTGGTGCCGATGATTATTTGGTGAAACCTTTTAAATTTGGAGAACTGGATGCCCGAGTAAATGCACTTTACAGAAGATCACATCAGGAGACGGAAAAAATTGATACCATTGTTATTGGAGATCTTGAAATAAACGGACGTGCAAAATCTGTAAAAAGAGGCAGTGAAAACATTGTTTTAACCGCAAAAGAGTTTAAACTTTTGTATTATCTGGCAAAAAACACAGGCCGAATTGTTTCTCGCGATCAGATCTTAGATAATGTCTGGGACATTAATTTTGATATGAATACTAATGTTGTCGATGTATATATTACTTATTTAAGAAGAAAAATTGATAAGCCTTTTGATACCAAACTCATTCATACCATGAAGGGATTGGGCTATGTTATAAAACCATAAAATGGATATTAGAAAAAAAATTACTTTTAACTACGTTGCCCTTTCAACTTTTAGTACATCGCTGTTGTGTATTATTGTTTTTTTCTTGTTTAGAGAAAACAATCGTTATCACTTTTTAAAACGGTTAGATGACAGGTCAAAAATTGTAGCGTCAATTCATTTTCAAAAAGATCCAGAAAAAATTAAGTATTATAAAAATCTTCAAAAAAATGGTCTCGAAGAATTAATTGAAGAGGAAGAGTATGTATTAAAAATAAATAGTCATAATAGTTTTGATTATAATACTAATTTAAATCTTCCCAATACTTTTTATACCAATATTTTAAGTACAGGAAAAGATTCTTACGAGAGAGATAATAAATATTATTTAGGTCAGATTTTTGAAGAAAACGGACAAAAGTACATTGTAATTGTTGGAGCAAGGGACCGTAAAGGAAAAGATACAACAGTTTATATTGTAAAAATTATGCTTTTTGGCGGCATCGGTTTTGTAATTTTGGCTTTCCTTTTAGGACGTTTTCTGGCAAAGAGAGTAATTAATCCTGTGGCACGAATTACAAAAGAAGTAAAACGAATCAGCGCTTCTAATCTTCATAATCGTCTGCCCGAAGTTAAAAATTCAGATGAAATATCCGATTTGACCAATACTTTTAACAATATGCTCGACAGACTGGAAACTTCTTTTGAAATTCAGGCCAATTTTATTAATAATGCCTCTCACGAATTAAAAACGCCCATAACGACAATTATTGCTGAGGCAGAGATAATGCTGCTCAAAGAGCGTGAAGTATACGAATATGTAGAGTCCTTAGAAAATATTTACAGTCAGGCATCAAGACTAGGAAATTTAACCGAAAGCTTGCTGAAACTTACACAGACTGGATATGATGGGCAAAAGCAAGTATCTGATATTGCCAGAATAGATGAGCTGCTGCTGGATGTAAAATCTGATTTGGATAAAATATTCCCAGGCAACCGAGTAAGTATCATACTTAATTTTGCACCAAAAGATTCTAATTTTCTATTGCTGCCTTGTAATAAACCGTTATTAGAATTGGCCATTAATAATATTATTACCAATGGTGTAAAATATTCTGATAATAATGAAGTGTTCGTAAATCTTTCGGCAAACGAAGAAATGATAAAAATTACGATTAATGATATTGGCATTGGAATTCCGCCAGAAGATATTCCACACTTATACGAACCTTTCTTTAGAGGTAAAATTGCAGCGAAATACATTGGTTATGGTTTAGGATTACCTTTAGCATCTAAAATCATCAGGATGCACGAAGGAGAACTGCAGGTACAGTCTGAACAAGATAAGGGTACAATTGTTACAATAATCTTTAAAAAGTTAAAGATTAAAAATTCTAATGTTTAATCTTAGAAAATTCTAATTTTAAATTAAGAAGGGTCTAATTAGCGGATAGTTATTTTGTAGGTATAAACTAAACGATTATACTTATGAAAAACTTTCTTATACCTACGACTTTAAAAGATGATACAATTTCGGCTGTAAAATCGGCGGTGAATCAGTCCAAAAATACTGAATCAGAAATTATTTTAGTATTAGTTTCAGAAGCTCCAGACACATTTTCATCTTCCAGTTTTTTACGAGAAATGAGATCCGGACTAACAAAAAGTCAGGAAGAAGTACTGGAAACCTGCAGATATATCATCGATCATACTCCAAATACAAAACTGAAAGTTCATAACCAATACGGACTTTCGGCTCCAATTTTCAAACGTCTTATAGAAGCTTTTTCTGTAAAATTGGTTATCCTGACACATTCTTATAAACAAGAAACCAAAAGAATTCATCAATATCTGATTCAATTGGCTGGAAATCAAAAATGTCCAATTCTGCATTTGAGTACAGAAATTAATAAAGAAGTTTTCAGCAAGGCTCTTTACGTTGAAAATTCAAGCAAAAGTATTCATGTTAAAGATGTACAGCAGTATCTAAGTGAAAATTTCTCGTTCGAAATAGTAAGTCAGACTGCCAATTTTGAAGATAATTACGAGAATATTGCTCCATTTTTATCAGAAGCCATTTCAAAGCATAATATCGATATGCTGGTAGAAACTCGAAAAGGAGAAAAAATCAAATTTAAAAAAATCAAAAAAGAAAATGTCAACGAAAAACTGGGACTTCCGGTGCTTTCATTGTACGAAGAGATTGTTTAAGTCTCTAGTTGTTAGTCCTTAGTTCTTAGTTCTTAGTTTATAGTTCTTAGTTACTAATTTTAACGGAATCTTCATAATTACTCGATTTTGCAATGTAAGTATAGATAAAATATAATATAATATAATATAATATAATATAATATTAGTATAAACTATCTAACTAACAACTAAGTACTAATTCACTAAGTACTAAAAAGCTATAAATATTTAATTTAAAACCGAAAATATGTTATTAAAGAAAAGAATACCAATGAAGTACGTTCTCGGGAAAATTAAAGTCGAAATTGTTCTGGTATTAGCTTATACCGTAGTATTTGAAATATTTCACCATTACTTTGTTACACTTCCTGTAGATATTCCAATTGCGATTCCAACTATGATTGGAACGATTATTTCCCTTTTGCTTGCGTTTAAGTCCAATCAGGCATACGATAGGTGGTGGGAAGCAAGAATTGTTTGGGGAGCCGTTGTCAACGATTCCAGAACATTAATTCGTCAGGTTTTGACGTTTTATAAAGATCCAGATTTTTCTGTTGAAGCCAGTGAATTCAAAGAAAATTTTGCCAAAAGACAGATTGCATGGTGTTATAGTTTAGGGCAGTCACTGCGAAATAAAGACGCCGTAGAACCATTGGAAGGATTAATGAGTGATGAAGAAATACGATACATTAAAAATCATCAAAATGTTCCAAATGCAATTTTAATGCTTCATGCAAGAGATCTTAGAAATGCTAAAAATGACAAGAAAATCAATACTTACCAACAAGTGGAAATCGATAATACTCTGTCTAGATTATGTGATGAAATGGGAAAATGTGAAAGAATTAAAAACACCATATTTCCAACAACATACAGCATGTACATTCGATTGACATTGTGTTTGTTTATTTTATTACTGCCTTTCGGGCTAACAAGTGTTTTGAGCTGGTTTGCGATTCCGTTGATCACAGCAATTGGAGGAGCTTTCTTTTTGATCGAAAGAATGGCGATTCATTTGCAGGATCCATTTGAAAACAGACCAACAGATACGCCTGTTACCACTATTGCAAATACAATAGAAAAAAATATCAAACAAATGCTGAATGAATACCAAAGCGAATTTGATATTCTAAACGAATTTGAATTGAACGACGAACCTAAAATAGTTGAAAAAGGCGCTTATTTCGTCTTATAGAAATTTAATTTTGGTCTTCTTTTAATTGTTGGCTGGACAGTGTGTAGTTGCGCTGTCCAGTTTTTTTATTTTTTATAGGTGTAGTTTGCATCCCATGTTTATACATACATAGGATAACAAAAACTTAATCTATAATTGTGTTTTTGCCAGTCTGCCAAGAGTTTGTATAGCCGTTCGCAGCTCGTTTGACCAAGGAAGCCCAAAACTCAAGCGCATACAATTCGAAAATTGATTTTGAAAAGAAAAAATTCTCCCAGGCGCAATGCTGATATTGTGTTTCAAGGCAAGATGATAAAAAGCTGCAGTATCTATTTTTTTGTCTAATTCTACCCAAAGAAAAAAACCGCCTTGAGGCTGGCTCACCTTTGTTCCGGCAGGAAAAGATTCTAAAATGGTATTGATATAATTGGTACAGTTACGATTTAAAATCTGGCGTATTTTGCGAAGATGATTCTCGTATCGGCCATTTTTTAGAAAATCGCCGACAACTTCGTGGGTTATAGTAGGATTAGAAATGGTATGATACAGCTTGGTTCTTAGAATTTCTTTTTTAAATTTCCCGGGAGAAACCCATCCCACACGATAGCCTGGCGCCAAAGTTTTAGAAACTGAACTGCAGCAAAGTACAATACCGCTCTCATCATACGTCTTACAGCTCGAAGGTCGGCTTGCTCCAAAATACAAATCACTGTGAAGATCATCTTCTATTAAAGGAACATTATAAAAATCCATTAAACGAACAATCTCCTGTTTATGCTCATTCGGCATCATACTGCCAGACGGATTACTAAAATTACTCATTAGTACACACGCTTTAACCTTATTAGATGCAAGTGTTTTTTTTACGGCTTCCAGTTCAATTCCAGTTGTCATGTTGGTTGGAAGCTCCATTACATACAATCCTAAAGATCTCGCCAGCTGCAGAATACCGAAATATACAGGACTCTCTGTAATAATTGTATCTCCAGGTTTAGTCAAAGTTAGTAAACAATCTGAAATAGCTGAAATACAGCCGGGAGCTGTAATAATATCATCTTCTGTCAAAGAACCGCCCCAAGTAAAAGACCATCGTGCGATTTCTTTACGCAAATTACTATTTCCCTGAATTTCCTCATAACTAGTGCCGCTGTTAGGCAGCTGACGCATTGCTTGAACCATTCCTTTATTCAGTTTTGCAATGGGCAGCAATTCATTTGATGGAAATCCTAGTGAAAGCATGGTAAGATCTTTTTTACGCATGTCTCCATAAACCAGATCGACCAAATCTTCGCGCTCAATGTTTTCAACGCTCAGGATTGGTGAACTCGAAGAAGGTTCTGCAATAATTCTTGCCGAAATGTTACTCACATAATAACCAGACTGGGGTCTTGATTCAATTAAAGAACGGCTTTCAACCTCATAATAAGCTTTGCTTACTGTGCTCATGCTGTAGCCAGTTTCGGCGCAGACTTCTCGAATAGAAGGCAGTTTATCACCAACACTTAAAACGCCAGATTTTATTTGTTTTTCAATTCGGTCAGCAAACTGCAGGTATAAGTAATTGGAGTTTTTCATAAAAAAATAAAACTGTTATGCTGCAATTTACAAAAACTGTATCTGTATTGCTGTTTTATTTTTTAGAAATTTGCTTCATCAAAAGAAAACAATTCAAAAAGAGAATTTGTGAAAACAACAAAATATTACATAGCAGCTATTACCGCTTATACTATTTGGGGATTTTTTAGTTTGGTTTTAAGACCAATACATAATTATCCTTCATTAGATATTCTTTTCTTCCGCGTTTTCAGCTGTAGTATTTTGATGCTTTTAATTGCTTTATTATTTAAAAGAAAGAAAATTAAAGAGACGATTGAAATCTTTAAGGCAATGCCGAAATCAGAAAAAAGAAAATCGATTTTACTGAATATCGGAGGAAGTGCATTTTTAATGGGTAATTGGTTTACATTCATTTACGTAATGAATCATGTAAGTGTAAAAGCAACTTCTCTGGCGTATTTAGTTTGTCCTATTTTGACCACACTGCTCGCGTATTTTATCCTGCACGAAAAGCTTTCAAAAACACAATGGATTTCGGTTGGATTAAGTATTTCGGGCTGCATAATACTGTCTTATGCCGATATTATGGATATGTTTTTCAGCATCATTATTGGTTTAACATATGCTGCTTATTTAGTCAGTCAGCGCGCTAATAAAGGTTTTGATAAATTTGTTGTATTAACGTTTCATATTACATTGGCTGCCTTGTTTTTAGTGCCATTTTATCCAAGTTATGGAGGACCGATTCCAACAGAATTTAAATTTTATTTCTGTATAGAAACAATCGCAATCTTATTTACAATTGTACCGCTTTTCCTGAATTTGTACGCACTTTCTGGAATCAATTCTTCAACAGTTGGAATGTTGCTAAACATCAATCCGATGATTGCATTTGGATTGGCAGCCTTTGTTTTTAAAGAGAATATTACTGCTTTGCAAATTACATCTTATGCAATTATTTTTATTGCAGTGTTAGTTTTTAATTCACATCATATTTTTGCAATAAAGCAAAAATGGACCGCAATATCCAAAGGCTCTTAATAATTAGTTTTCATATTTTTTATTGGTTTAAAATCGAAAATTACCAGAATCTTAACAGGATGTTTAAACAGGAATGATTATTTTTCATTCCTGTTTTTTTTATTGCATTTGAGTTTCATTTAGTTGAATAAAATCAGTTATAAATTTTACTACATTTCCTTTTTTATCATATCCGACATATCTTGAATAAAGTCCATCACCATATCCTGAGCCAAACATAATAATGTTTCTACCAGATTGTTTAAGGCTGTAATTAATCCAGTCTTTACCTCGTGAGCTTTTAGGGATAAATTCATTTTTATCAAAGTATGATGCTAGAACATCATTATAAAAATTAGCTTTTTTATCTCTATTGTAGAAATCCTTGATTTCTTGTTCATAAATTTTGAAAGTTTCGAAATCCGAAAAACAACTTAAACCTGTTTCAACGGGATACAAACCATTCATCTTTTTTTCAAAATCATCTGATAATAATTCTTCTGAAATTAAGGATAATTCCCAAAATGCTGGAACTTCATCTTTAACAACTAATTCAGCATAAGCAACGCGACCATTAAAATCATCTTCCAAACCTATGTATAAATAGACAGGATATTTGCCCTTGTCAATTGTCCAGCTTTGTGGCAATCCCAATGCCTTATATAGTGGATCTGCGCATACGACTTTTCCACTATTAATATTTATGTTACCAGCCAAAAATCGATCATAATATCTATTATTTTTTAAGTCATTAAAATCAGAATAATTAAACTTTGTTTTTTCTCCAAAGACAACTTGAGAAACCACCTTATTTTTAGGATCTTGTTCAGACTGAAGATGAAATTTTTGATTTTGTTTGTCATTACAAGAAAAGAATGTCCAAATTGAAGCCATAATAAATGCTATTTGAAATTTATTCATAATATGTTTTTTGGCAAAAGTATTTTTTTTATAATATTTAGCTTGTTAAATTAAAATTTTTAATAGTATGAATTTTGAAATTTTGAATTTTTAGATCATCAAATATCATTTTTTACGATTAAATTAACGTATCAGAAAATTATGTTAGTAAGGAAAATTCATAAATTTAACCAATGCTAAATTATCCCTTTAATATGAAAAATACCAAACTTCAAGCCTTTGCACCATTATTTTACTTAGTATGGTCAGATGATTTACTGACACAAAAAGAATTTTCAAAACTTCAGGAATTTATTAATTCACTGGCAGTTTTATCAGAAGAAGAAAAACAATATCTTCTTTCTAAAGTAGATATTTCAAATCCGCCTTCGCGAAATGAACTCAAACAATGGAAATTGGATATTGAAAAAAGTATTCAGGATAAATCTTCTATCAAATCGATTTTCGATATTGCAAAAGCATTATCTGGCGGTGAATTAGATTTGACGCCAATTGAATCTGATTTTGTAAAACTAGAAAATGATTTAGGAATTTTAGGCGAAGAAGCACTTCAGAATTTCAAAACCAAAGCAGGTTCTTTTACCGCAGATACTCATACCAATGCCACTTTCGATATTCAGAAAATTACCAAAATTTTAGACGGAAAAGAGGCTGCAATTATAGAGAAAGTAAAGTCAGTTATTTCTAGACCTGAATTTGCGTATGAAACTTCTACCGATATCAATGTTTTTAGAGAGACAGTTTATAAATGGTGTAAAATTCTAGCCGATGAAAATCTGGGTAATATGGCTTACCCAAAAAGATATGGCGGAGGCGAAAATATAGCCGATTATTTTGCAATTATGGAAACGCTGAGTTATCATGATTTAAGTTTGGTCATAAAATTTGGTGTTCAGTTTGGATTGTGGGGAATGAGTGTTCAGTCGTTAGGAACAGAAAAACATTACGCCAAATATTTACAAGATATTGGTTCGTTAAAACTTCCAGGATGTTTTGCCATGACTGAAACACATCATGGATCGAACGTAAAGGGATTGGAAACAACAGCAACTTACAATCATAACGATCAGACTTTTACAATTCATACGCCTTATAAAAATGCACAAAAAGAATATATTGGCAACGCTGCAGTTCACGGACAAATGGCAACTGTTTTTGCAAAACTAATTATTGATGATCATGACTATGGTGTAAATGCATTTGTTGTACCATTACGCTATCCAAATGGAAATGTGGTAGAAGGTGTTACAATTGGGGATTGCGGCCATAAAATGGGATTAAACGGAGTTGATAACGGAACTATAAGTTTTGATCATGTTGTAATTCCTAAAGAAAATATGCTCGATCGTTTTGCTTCTGTAAATGAAAAAGGAGAATTCGAAAGTCCTATTCCAAGTGATAACAGAAGATTTTTTACCATGTTAGGAACTTTGGTAGGAGGAAGGATCGGAATTCCGCGTTCGGCTTTGGCGGCAGCTAAATCTGGCTTAACAATTGCCATTCGCTACAGCGATCAAAGAAGACAGTTTGGACCAGAAGGCGGATCTGAAGTGCCAATTTTAAACTACAGAATGCACCAGCGCAGATTGTTGCCTCATTTAGCTAAAACTTATGCGGTTCATTTTGCACTTCAATATCTGACCAAAAGGTTTTTAAATAAAACAGAAAACGAAATGCAGGAAATTGAAGCGCTTGCTGCAGGGATGAAATCGTATTCGACTTGGAGTACAAGAGATATTCTGCAAGAATGCCGTGAAGCCTGTGGTGGAAAAGGATATTTGTCTGAAAATAGAATTGATGCCTTAAAAAATGATACTGAAATTTATACAACTTTTGAAGGTGATAATACCGTTTTAATGCAGTTGGTAGCCAAAAATCGTTTGTCTGAATTCAGAAAAACATTTGGAGAAATGGGTTCTCTTGGCATTATTAATTATGTTTATGAAAATGCCAGAACAGCAATTACAGAGAAAAATCCGATTGCAACTCGCAAAACAGATGACGAACATCTGCTGGACGGCGAATTTCATTTGCAGGCTTTTGTCCATCGGAAAAAAACAATTCTGGCGTCTGCGGCCCGACGTATTAAAAAATTAGTTGATGGAGGCTTAGAAGCTTATGATGCTTTTAATGTCGTACAGCATCAAATGATAGATGTTGCTCAAGCCTATCTGGAAAGAGTAGTTCTGGAACAATTTCAACTTGCAATAAACGAAATTGAAGATGAAGAGTCTAAAACAATTTTAACAAAATTGAGTCAATTATTTGCACTTTCGCAGATTGAAAAAAATAAAGCTTGGTATTTAGAAGACGGTTATATGGAAGCAGTAAAAACAAAAGCTGTCCGTAAAATGGTTAATCAGCTTTGCTGGGACATTCGTCCAGATGCTGTAGCTTTGGTTAATGCATTTGATATTCCTGAAAGCTGTTTAGCAGCGCCAATCGCTTTATAATTTAAAGGGAGCTCTGCCTGAGAATAAAACTCAGACAGAGCTTTATTTTTTCGCTAAATGAAATCGGTTTATTTATAGGAATTACAATTTTGTGATTTTATTTTTTATAACAAAAACAAAAAACACCTCTTGTTTCGTACATTTTACCCCTTGTAAATAATTCATATTATATATTTTTGCTTTTCTATATTTGTAATTCCCTTTATACTAAATCGACTTGAAAAAATATTTTTTATTTCTCTTAATTTTTACAGTAAGCTTTCCAATTTCTGCATTGGAGAAAGATACAGATGCCATTCTAAAGGAACTGAATGATGCAATAAAGAATAAGCAGCATTATGTTAAGATTAAAGAAGAAAGAATCCTCAACTTCAAGAAATTAAAGTCTGATAATCTTAGTAAAGAGCAACAGTACAATTACAATAAAACGCTGTATTTTGAATATCAAAAATTAAACTCAGATTCGGCGATTCAATATGTAAAAAAGAACCTTATAATCGCAGAAGAACTTCAAGATCAAGAACTTTTTAATTTGGCGCAACTGCAATTAGTAACACTTTATTCATCTTCAGGAAAATACCGCGAATCCGAAGCTCTTTTAAAAAGTATAAACAAAAAGAGCCTGGCAGTTTCATTGCTTCCCAATTACTATATTTCGTATAGGGAGTTTTTTGAACATTACGCGGCGAATAGTGACAATCGCGAATATAGAAAACAGATTGGAAAATATAGAGATTCGCTGTTAAGTGTTTTAAATCCAAATACTTTAGAATATCAAATTAATAGAATTCAGCAGGATATTTTTATCAATAAAAAGTCAGAAAAACCCAAAAAGGAATTACTCAGTTTGCTTCATAAAATAAAAGAAGAAGATCCGAAATATGCAATGATTACTTATTTGCTGGGCAAAATTTCTGAAGCTGATAATCAATTAGAAGAAAGAAAAAAATACTACGCACTTTCTGCCACTTCCGATATAAAAAATGCCAATAAAGACAATGCTTCACTGCAGGAATTGGCTTTGGTTTTTTATGAAATTGGAGATGTTGACATGGCATATAAATTGACACAATCTGCTATTGAAGATGCTCTTTATTGTAATGTTCAATTTAGAACGCTCTTAATGTCAGAAGTGTATTCGATCATTAATACGGTTTATTTAGAGCGCGAGGCACAACGAAAAAGCGATCTGCAAATTTATCTGCTTTGCATAAGTCTGCTTTCATTGTTTTTATTGGTTGCCATAATTTACGTTTACAAGCAAATGAAGAAGGTTTCGAAAATTCGAACAGAGCTTTACGAAACGAGTCAGAAATTAGCAGAATTAAACAAAGATATTACCGAAACAAACAGCCAGCTTCAAGAAAGTAATCTGCAGTTATCTGAATCTAATTTAGTTAAAGAAGAATATATTGCGCATTTCTTTAATCTTTGTTCGACTTACATTAATAAACTGGAAAATTATCGCATTATCCTCAACAAGAAAGCAACTGCGAAACAGTTTGATGAAATTTATAAAATTTTAAAGTCAACTACTTTGGTTGATAATGAGTTAGAAGAATTATACAAGAATTTCGATATTATTTTCCTAAACCTATATCCGACATTTGTAAAAGATTTTAATGCGTTATTAATTCCAGAAGAGCAGATTGTTCTCAAACAAAACGAATTATTAAATACCGAACTTCGAATTTTTGCGCTTATAAGACTCGGAATCACCGATAGTGTAAAAATTGCCGCATTTCTTCGTTACTCTTTAAGCACAATTTACAACTACAGAACTCGTGCGCGAAATAAAGCCGCCGTTTCACGAAATGATTTCGAAGAAATGGTTATGAAAATCGGTTCAATATCATTGAAAGTGTAGCTATTTATTTTAAATCTACTACTTTTTTTGAGGTGTATTTTTTATTAATGAATTGTAAATCAATATTTTAATTTTTTAATTTACTACTTTTTTCTATCTAAAAATGTAACGTGTACGATAACGTTTTAGTTTTACCATATGATAAAAAATACTTTTGATCAAGAAGGTATTTTATATTATAAACTAATGCTTTAATAAATACTGTTATGTTTAAAAACGTTAAAACAATTGTTGTTTTACTTTTACTAAGTTCTTTGGGTGTAAGTGCTCAAAGCAAAGTGCCAGTTTATCTAGATGATAAAAAGCCAATGAATGAACGTGTAGAGGATGCACTTAAAAGAATGACAACTGAAGAGAAAATTGCCATGATTCATGCGCAGTCTAAATTTAGTTCGCCAGGTGTAAAACGACTTGGAATTCCAGAAAACTGGATGACTGATGGACCACACGGAATTCGTACAGAAGTTAAGTGGGACGAATGGGATCAGGCGGGATGGACAAATGATTCTTGTATTGCTTTCCCAGCTCTTACAGCACTTTCTTCAACTTGGAACAAGGAATTGGCTTCTTTATATGGTAAATCAATTGGAGAAGAAGCACGTTTTCGTAACAAAAATGTATTATTAGGTCCAGGTGTAAATATCTACAGAAGCCCGTTAAACGGTCGTAACTTTGAGTATATGGGAGAAGATCCATTTTTAGCTTCTAAAATGGTTGTTCCTTATATTAAAGGAGTGCAATCGAATGGAGTTGCGGCTTGTGTAAAACATTTCGCTTTAAATAATCAAGAAACCAATCGTAATTCAGTAAACGTAGTTGTCGACGATCGTGCATTGTACGAAATTTATCTTCCTGCATTTAAAGCTGCTGTTCAAGAAGGAGACGTTTGGTCGATTATGGGATCTTACAATAAATATAAAGGACAGCAATGCTGCCATAACGAATATTTGTTAAATGATATTCTGCGTGGAGAGTGGGGCTTTAAAGGTGTTGTAGTTTCAGACTGGGGTGGTGTTAACGATACCAAACAAGCAATTCATAATGGTTTGGACATGGAGTTTGGTTCTTGGACAAACGGACTTTCTTGGGGAACAAGCAATGCTTATGACAATTATTATTTAGCAAAACCATATTCTGAAATGATCAGAAAGGGAGAAATTGGAACTAAGGAATTAGACGAAAAAGTACGTCGTATTCTTCGTTTGTCTTTCTTGACTACAATGGACAGAAATCGTCCTTTCGGATCTTTTGGAACAGATGAACATGCATTAGCAGGTCGTAAAATCGCTGAAGAAGGAATTGTATTACTTCAAAACAACAATAATATCCTTCCAATCAATCTTTCTAAAACAAAAAAGATTGCTGTAATTGGTGAAAATGCGATCAAAATGATGACTGTTGGAGGTGGAAGTTCTTCACTTAAAGCCAGATACGAAATTACACCTCTTGAAGGCTTAAAGAAAAGAATAGGAAATCAAGCTGAAATTGTTTACGCAAGAGGTTATGTGGGAGATCCTACAAGCAATTATAACGGCGTTGTAGCTAAAGTTAGTTTAGAAGAAAAACGCCCGCAGACAGAACTAACTGCAGATGCTTTAAAAGTTGCGAAAGATGCTGATATTGTTCTTTTTATTGGCGGTTTAAATAAAAGTGAAAACCAAGATGATGAAGGACATGATCGTAAACATTTAGAACTGCCTTATGCTCAGAATAAATTGATCAGCGAACTAGCGAAAGTAAATAAAAACATTGTTTTCGTAAATATCTCTGGAAATGCTGTAGCAATGCCTTGGATTAAAGAAGTTCCGGGAGTTGTTCAAGGATGGTTTTTAGGAACTGAAGCTGGAAATGCTTTAGCAAATGTTTTGGTTGGAGATGTGAATCCATCTGGAAAATTATCTTTCACTTTCCCTGTAAAATTAGCTGATAATGGAGCGCACGCCTTAGGAGAATTTCCAGGCGGCGATGAAGTAAAATATAATGAAGGTATTTTTGTTGGATACCGCTGGGTGGATAAGAATAAAATTAAACCTTTATTTTCTTTTGGGCATGGTTTAAGCTACACTACTTTTGCTTACGGAAAAGTAACAGCTGATAAAAAACAAATTAATTCAGGAGACAAAATTACGTTCTCAGTAAATGTAAAAAATACAGGAAGCAGAGAAGGAGCAGAAGTAGTACAATTGTACATTACAGATGTAAAATCTTCTTTAGCACGTCCGATAAAAGAATTAAAAGGTTTTGAAAAAGTTGCGCTTAAAGCAGGTGAAGAAAAAACAGTAACTTTTACAATTGATAAAACAGCTTTGAGTTTCTTCGATGATAAAAAACATGACTGGGTGGCTGAACCTGGTGATTTTGAAGCAATTATTGGAGCATCTTCAACAGACCTAAAATCTAAAGTGAATTTCTCACTTAAATAAGTTTTTTATTTCTAAAAATTGGTTGGTTTGTAAAGCTGCAAGTGTCAAAATTTGCAGCTTTGCTTTTGTCTTAAAAAGTTAGATGTAAAATGTTAAAGGTGAAACGTTAAAAGTTTTGCTTTTTTTTAAATAAAGAATCATATTAAAATGAAAAGAATATTATTATTTACAATGGGACTTTTTCTGTTCCAAAATCTTTCGGCACAGAGCCTTAATAAGATGCAGTGGTTTAATGAACCTGAAAAATGGGAAATTAAAAACAATGCCCTAATTATGAATGTTACAGCAAACAGCGATTATTGGAGAATTTCTCACTACGGATTCACAGTTGATGATGCACCTTTTTACTACGCTAATTACGGAGGCGAATTTGAAGCCAAAGTAAAACTAACTGGAAATTACATTGCCCGTTTTGATCAAATGGGATTAATGATTCGTATTGATGAAAAAAATTACATCAAAACTGGAGTCGAGTTTGTAGACGGAAAATTTAATATCAGCACTGTTGTAACGCACGACAAAAGCGATTGGAGTGTAACTACGCTTGAAAAAGTGCCTCCTTTTATTTGGATCAAAGCAGTACGACGATTAGATGCTGTCGAAATATTCTATTCTTTTGATGATAAAAATTATATCATGACTAGAAATGCACCTTTGCAAGATAATACGCCAGTTATGGTTGGTTTAATGGCAGCTTCGCCAGACGGAAAAGGTTTTGAAGCCAAATTTGAGAACTTTACGGTAAAACATTTACCAGATCAGAGAAGAGCGGAATGGTTGAAAAACCACCAATAAATTAAAATTCAATTTAAAAAATCCAAATTCCAAATCTGCAATCTAAAATCTAAAATTTAAACCTAACCTAACTTAAACCAAAAACAAATGAGTTCAATTTCATCTGATATTAAACCAAAAAAACATTACGAAATTCTTGATGGACTGCGTGGAGTTGCGGCTATTTTAGTAGTTGCTTTTCATATTTTTGAAGCTTTCGCAGGTGGAAATCGTTTTGTGCAGATTATCAATCACGGATATCTTGCTGTTGATTTTTTCTTCCTTTTATCTGGATTTGTTGTGGCTTACGCTTATGACGACCGTTGGGGAAAAATGGGGCAGTGGGAATTTTACAAACGCCGATTAATCCGTCTCCAGCCAATGGTAATTATGGGGATGATTATAGGTGCCATATTTTACTATTTCCAAGCATCAGATATATTGTTTCCAATGATTGGAGGTATGGAAGTCTGGAAAGTTATTTTGACAATGGTAATAGGGTTTACATTATTGCCAATTCCGCCTTCATTAGAAATTAGAGGCTGGGGAGAAATGCACCCTTTAAATGGTCCGGCTTGGTCGCTTTTTTTCGAATATATTGCAAACATCTTGTACGCCTTAATCTTTCGTAAATTTTCGAATAAAGTAATGTCAGTATTTGTATTGATATTTGCCGGACTGTTAATTAATTATACTGTTTTTGGACCAAAAGGAGATGTGATCGGCGGATGGTCATTGAATTGGGAACAAATGAATGTTGGTTTCACAAGATTACTGTATCCATTTTTTGCCGGAGTTTTATTGTGCCGTTTAGGAAAATTAATTCATGTAAAGAATGCTTTTTGGATTTGCAGTATTTTAATCACAATCGTTTTAGCTTTACCAAGATTTGGAGACGAAAACAGTCTTTGGATAAATGGTTTATACGAATCAATTTGTATTATTTTTATTTTTCCGATAATTGTGGCAATTGGAGCAGGAGGAGAAATTAAAAATGAGTTTTCGCTTAAAATCTGCAAACTTCTAGGTGATATTTCATATCCAATTTACATTACGCATTATCCGTTAATTTATTGGTTTACAGCATGGGTTGTAGATAATAAAGTTTCAATTGAAAATGGATATTTAGAGGGTATTGGAGTTTTAATAACCAGTATTGTCATGGCATTTGTATGTTTCAAATTATACGACGAACCTGTTAGAAACTGGCTTCAGAATAAATTCCAAAAGAAAAAAGTTTTTTAGAGTGGCAAAGAGGCAAAGGGACAAAGGCTCAAAGGAAAAACTTTGTCCCTTTGAACCTTTGTTTCTCTGAGCCTTAAATAAAAATATTGAATCTCTTAATTTTGTTAGTTATAGATATTCAAAAAAGGGATGAAGTTTTAAACTTCATCCCTTTTATTTTTATAATTTGATTTTGAAATTAAAAATCTAATTTATTCTTTGTCGATATACTTTGTGTAGACGCACTGCTGTGCGTCTCTACGATTTTATTATGGTATAGATTTTTTATAAATTTTATAAAAACTAATTCCGGTAGAGGTTTAGGAATAAACAATCAAATTATTCACATTCGTAAATTGTAGAGATGCACTGCAGTGCATCTACGCACAGTATGTCAAAATAGATATTACGGTCATTTAATCAGATATTTTTCAATCTGATAAGAATAGTTTAAAAAAAAGGATGAAACATCATTATAATGTTTCATCCCTTTTAAATTCTTTTCTATTCCCAACATACTTTTTGTAGATGCACTGCTGTGCGTCTCTACAATATCTGGTTTATAAAGATTTCAAAAAAAAACTTATTCTAAAACCAATTCCCCTAAAGCCTCTTTGCTAAAACCTTTCAATTGATCTGTTTTGCCAGCTTTAATTTTAGCAACCCAATTCGGATCAGATAGAAGAGGTCTTCCAACAGCAACCAAATCAAAATCGCCTCTGTCGAAACGTCTGTTTAATTCTTCTAAAGAAGTAGGCTGTGAACTTTCTCCGGCAAAAGCACCAAAGAAATCACCAGAAAGACCAACAGAACCAACAGTAATAGTTGGCGCTCCTGTTACTTTTTTAGCCCATCCTGCAAAGTTCAAATCAGAATCTTCAAATTCAGGTTCCCAGAAACGGCGTTGTGAAGCGTGAATAATATCAACACCAGCATCAACAAGAGGAGTAAGCCAAGCTTCTAATTCTTGTGGGTTCTTTGCCAGTTTGTAATTGTAATCAGAAGGTTTAAATTGAGAAAAACGCATGATAACAGCAAAGTCGTTTCCAACTTGTTTTCTCACTTCTTTTACAACTTCAATAGCAAAACGGTTACGTTCAGGAAGTGTTTTTCCGCCATAAATATCTTCACGTAAATTCGTTTCGGCTCTAAAAAACTGGTCGATTAAATAACCGTGTGCACCGTGAATTTCGATAGTATCAAAACCTAGTCTTTTAGCATCAGCTGCTGCTTTACCGAAAGCCAGAATAGTATCTTCGATATCTTTTTCAGTCATAGAAACTCCGTTTCTAAAGTCAGGACGATTTAATCCAGACGGACCTTCAAAAGGAACTGGCGGCACCCATCCTGATTGATGATTGTCCATAATTCCCATATGCCAGATCTGCGGTCCCATAGAACCTCCCGCAGCATGAACTTCGTCTATAACTTTTTTCCATCCGTTTAAAGCTAAATCTCCGTAAAAATGCGGCACATTAGCATCGTTTGAAGAAGAAGGTCTGTCAATTACAGTTCCTTCAGATAATATTAAACCAACTTCGCCTTCAGCTCTTTTTTGGTAGTAAGCGGCTACTTCGTCAGTTGGTACTCCGTTTGGAGAAAATGAGCGCGTCATTGGCGCCATTACGATTCGGTTTTTCAGATTTAAAGATTTTAGTTTAAAGTCTGAAAATAGGTTGTTTGTACTCATAGTAATTTTACAAATTAGATTGAATTAATTTACTGAGTGCTTCAAAGGCACCTTCGTTGCGTTTATAGTAAGTCCATTGTCCAACACGTTTAGACTCGATGAAGCCGGCGCGCTGTAAAATAGACAGGTATTCAGATACTGTAGATTGTGTTAAACCCGCCTTGGCTTGAATTTGGCCAACACAAACACCATGTTCAAATCCAGCATGCTGCAATTGATCAGGAAAATTGATTTCGGGTTCTTTAAGCCATTCCAGCATTTGCAGTCTGGACTTGTTTGATAAAGCTTTAAATATTTCTATCGTTTCCATGCTGCAAATATATCGACTTTTCCCGATATACCAATTAAGTGAAAAATATTTAGCATAATTTTATGATGGAGGAGAAGATTGATGAAGAAGTATTTATATTTGTTTGAAGATTTAAAAAAGCCCCAAAAACAAATTAAACTTAATCAATTATGAAAAAAACTTTACTCATTTTAGCACTTTTATTTTGCATTATAACGAGTTCAAAAGCACAAGTTGTTGGAACAGACATTGGTGATATCGCTCCAGAAATTGATCTTCCAAATCCAAAAGGTGAAAATGTTGCACTTTCTTCTTTAAGAGGTTCATTGGTTTTAGTAGATTTTTGGGCTTCTTGGTGCGGGCCATGTATTAAAGAACAGCCGTTACTGTTGAAAATGCATAATGCTTATCCAGACAAATTATCAATTTACGCCGTTTCTATGGATACCAAAAAACCGCTTTGGCTGGGAGCAATTGCAAAAGGAAAATTACCTTGGACAAATGTAAGTGACTTAAAATATTGGACTTCTCCTGTTGTAGGAGATTATATGCTGCAATCTGTTCCATTGAATTTTTTAGTGGATAAAAACGGAATTATAGTTGCAAAAAACATTCACGGCAAAGCGCTGGAGGATATGGTTAAAAGTATTTTGGAACAATAAATGATTTTGTTTCAAGTTTCAGGTTTCAAGTTTCAGGTTTCAAGTTTCAGGTTTCAAGTTGTTTTACTTTGTTATTAGACCTGAAACGTGACACTCGAAGAACTTATTTTACAAAATAAAGAATATTAAATTGATAACATAAAGGTTTGCAAATCAAACTTCAAATTCGGAATTAATGGAATCAAAATTAAGTATCGCTGCATTCCGAACACGATTAAAAGATAATACAGAAATTGGTTCTCCAAAAGTACATTTAGGACAAGCGAGAATATTTCCTATCTCTGGACCAACAAAACCATTTTACGGATTTTTTGATGATAGAAGTTTTAGTTTAACTATAAACTCTGCAAAGTCATCAGCAGTTTTTCTTGTAAAAGGAAACTACGAGAATATTGATAATAGACTTCTGGTAAATTGCAGTGTCGAACCCATTAATAAACTGCATCACGCTTGGGTCAAATTTGGTCCAATATTGTTGATAGTGGCAATCAATATATTTTTTCTTTTTTTCGCAAAAGGACTTAGGCGCGCCTCCACAATTGTTAATTTATTTTTACTTTTTATGGCTTTCTATTCCCGATGGAAAGAAGACAGGAAGAGAAAAAAATTAGAAGAAAAATTCATGCGTATTTTTGAGATTAAAACTTAAGAATCAGTTCAATCGATCTTCAAGATTTCTCACTCCTCCAAAATTGCTTTTTAGTAATTCCCTAATCTGAAATTGTGTTTTATTCCGGCTAAAATTCTGCCATTCCTTAAAATCAAAAATGTGAATTTCTTTCGCATTCGGATTTGTAACAAATGAAAGCCTTGCAATTGAATATTTATAATACTTTAATTGATGCGATATATGGCGGTCTGGAACAACGATAAGTATCGTTTCCCATTCCAGAAAATTTTTCGGTACATCAGCCCTTTCGGTTAAACCCAAAGCTTCCATAAAGGCAATGATCTTTTGATCATTAAGCTTGTCAATTTTTTGATCAACGCGTTTAATGGTGCTAATAAGTTTATTTTCATCTTTAATAACACTCATAGTAATCTCTGTTTTTTTTAAATTTTTACATAAAATTACATCAAATCAAAATCATTTCGAAAAGTAAAGCCAATAGAATGATTCTAAATTTTAAATACTATTTTAGAACTCTTTAAGAAGCTGATTTGTTTATCTTTTGATAAAATACTATTAAAGGGTTTTATAGAAAAGCATTATTTTTATCGCTTCTGATTTTACTAACTACCACTTTTATGAAAACCAAATTTACCCAAAAAGCAATTTTTTACTTTTTTGTCCTAATCTCTATTCCTGCATTCACACAAAATAAAACAGGAAGGGAATTAATTTTAATAGATAAAGACTGGAGATTTTCATTTGGACATTTATACGATACAAAAAAAGATTTCGGACATGCCGAGGGCTATTTTTCTTATTTAACCAAAACAGGATTTGGCGATGGTCCTGCTGCTAAAGATTTTGATGATCGTGCTTGGAGAAAACTCGATTTACCTCACGATTGGGCGGTAGAACAGCCTTTTAGCGAAAGCGCGAGTTTCAGTCATGGATTTAAAGCGGCGGGTAAAAATTTCCCTGAAAAAAGCATTGGCTGGTACAGGAAAAAAATAACGATTCCAAATGAAGATCTTGGAAAAATAATTTCATTAAAATTTGACGGCGTTTTTAGAAATTCAAAAGTGTTTTTTAATGGTTTTTATTTAGGAACAGAGCAAAGCGGTTACAATGGTTTTGAATATGATGTAACGGCTTACGTTAATTATGGAGGAGAGAATACGATTGTGGTTCGAGCAGATGCTTCAATGGAAGAAGGCTGGTTTTATGAAGGCGCAGGTATTTATAGACATGTTTATCTCCAGAAGACGAATCCAGTTCGTGTCGTTTCAAACGGAACTTACGTAACTTCCGAACTCAAAAATAACGATGCCTCAGTTACTGCTGATGTAACAATTGAGAATAAAGGAAATTATAAAGGAACGATTGAGATTTCTCAAACTATTTTTAATAAAGAAAATAAACAGATTACCACTTTTTCAGAAAGTATAGCAGCACCTGAATTTTACAAAACAATCACACACAGTTCCAAACTGTATGTCCTGAATCCGCTTTTGTGGGATATTGATTCACCAAATTTATATCGTTTAGTAACTCAAATCAAGCAAGATGGAAAAATTATAGATAGTTATGAAACGCCTTTCGGAATCAGAACTATTGAATTTAATGCAGAAAACGGATTTTTTCTAAACGGGAAACCATTAAAATTAAGAGGAACAAACAATCATCAAGATCATGCGGGAATAGGGACGGCGCTTCCAGATGAAATTCAGTATTATAGAATTAAAAAACTGAAAGAAATGGGATCTAATGCGTATCGTTGTTCGCATCATCCGCCGACTCCTGAATTACTCAAAGCATGCGATGAACTAGGAATGCTGGTTATTGATGAAACCCGTTTAATGGGAATCAACGATTATCATTTGAATGATTTAAAGCGAATGATAGAACGTGACCGCAATCATCCGAGTATTTTCTGCTGGTCGGTTGGAAATGAAGAATGGAATATTGAAGGCAGTATAGTTGGGGAAAGAATAACAAATGTGATGCAGGATTTTGCCAAAAGCATCGATCCAACAAGACCTGTAACGGTTGGAATTAGCAGCGGTTTTAAAAGCGGTATTTCTTCTGTAGTGGAAATTATGGGTTACAATTATCTCGGAAACGGAGATATTGATGCGCACAGAAATCAGTTTAAGCAGCAGTCTGGAATGGGTACAGAGGAAGGTTCGACTTTTGCAACCCGAGGAATTTATTTTACAGATGATGCCAAACATTACCAAAGTGCTTACGATAAAAAACCGCGTCCGACTTTTTACAGTATCGAAGAAGGCTGGAAATTTTATGCAGAAAGACCTTATTTGGCTGGAGTATTTTTTTGGACAGGCTTTGATTACCGCGGTGAACCAACTCCTTACGGCTGGCCGTCTGTGACTTCGTATTTCGGAATGATGGATGTCTGCGGTTTCCCAAAAGATAATGTTTTTTATCTGAAATCATGGTGGGGAAAAGAACCTGTTTTACACCTATTGCCACATTGGAACTGGACTGGAATGGAAGGAAAAGAAATTGATGTCTGGGCATATTCAAATTGTGATGAAGTAGAACTTTTTCTAAACAAGAAAAGTCTCGGCAAAAAGAAAATGGAGCAAAACGGACATCTGGAATGGAAGGTAACATACACGCCTGGAACCCTGGAAGCAATTGGTTACAAAGACGGAAAAAAAATAATAACAGAAATCAAAAAAACTACTGGAAAGGCAGAAAATGTAAAATTGTCTTTAGATAAAGAAAACATTTTGAAAGGAAATGTATCTGTTATATCTGTCGAAGTTACCGACAAAAAAGGCTTACATGTTCCAACAGCAAATGATGAAATCAGTTTTTCTATAAAAGGTGGAAAAATTTTGGGTGTAGGAAACGGTGACCCAACTTCTTTAGAAAGTGATCAATTTATTGATGACATTTCTTTTTCTGTCATAACTAATTTTATGGAACAGAAAAGTGAAAGTGCATCTCTGCCTACGGAAATGATCAACTATGACGAAAGTAAATGGACAGAAGCTTTTAAAGAACGTGATTATAAAAAACAGGCGCCATCGTATATTTATAAAGGAGAATTTGAATTAAAAAATAATGCATCTGCAAATGTTGTGAGTTTCTTTTACAAGAAAATAGGAGTAGAGACAGTAGTTTTTGTTAATGGAAAGAAAGTAGAACCAAGCTCAGAAGATCCTCAAAAATATATTTTGAATACAGCTATTTTGAAAGAAGGAAAAAACAGTATTCATATTCTGGCGACACCGTTACAAAAAGTAAAAGATTGGGACGTTATGAACACAGATCCTGGAATTATTCAAGTAATTACGCCAGCAGCATCTTGGAAAAGAAAGCTTTTCAACGGATATGCACAAATTATTATCCAGAAAGACGAAAATGCCAAAGAAGTTATTTTATCTGCTTCCGCGAAGGATTTACGCGCAGTAAGTTTGAGTGTAAAATAATTCTCTCGCAGATTTTGAAGATTGAGCAGATATTAAAAAATTAATTGAAATCTCCTAAATCTGCAAAATCTGCGAGCAAAAAAAACTTAGCGAAACTCTCGGTAAATTTTTAAACTTGAAACAAAGAAACCTGAAACCTGAAACCTGAAACAAAATAAATAAAAATATTGTTTGATTTTCATAACTTTGCAAAATGAATAATCAGACAGAAACTCAGAATTGCGATTTTACTTCAGATTTAAAACTAAAAGGTTTTAAAGTATATCAGATAAACGGAGATCAAAGTAAAATCCCCGTTTACAGCCGCAGGGATTTTTATAAAATCTGCATCAATACCAGTAAAAGTGTCATACAGTACGCTGACCGCGGTATAGAAACCGACGGAACGATTCTTTTTTTCGGAAATCCGATTATTCCTTATTCTTGGGAAACACTTTCTGAAGGATACGAAGGTTACGCCTGCGTTTTTACAGAAGAATTTCTGAAAGCAAAAGACCGATCAGAAACACTACACGAATCACCTTTATTCAAAATAGGAGGTACGCCAATTTTTTCTTTAAATGCTGAACAAAAGCTGTTTATAGATTCTTTATTCCAAAAAATGATTAAAGAATATGAAACCAATTATGTTTTTAAAGACGATTTGATGCGCAGTTACGTCAATTTGATTATTCACGAATCGATGAAAATGCAGCCTTCTGAGAATTTCTTTAAGCATAAAAATGCATCTTCTAGAATTACCTCTTTGTTTTTAGAATTATTAGAAAGACAATTTCCAATAGAAACTAAAAACGAACCTTTAGCATTAAAAACACCGCAGGATTATGCGCAAAGTCTTGCTGTGCATGTTAATCACTTAAATCGTTCGGTAAAAGAAGTTACAGGAAAACCCACAACAGCTCATATTACCGAGAGGATCATAAACGAAGCAAAGGCATTATTACAGCATACAGACTGGAGTATTTCGGATATTGGCTACTCGCTGGGATTTGAATATCCAAGCTATTTTAATAATTACTTTAAAAGACTTACAGGAACAGTTCCTAAATCTCTTCGCATGTAAATTGTTTCAATTTCATAATTTTTTGTTTGAATATTGTTATTTCTAAAAAGCATTGTTATCCTAATTTTGCCTTTGAAATTACAGTATTAATCATTTATCAGTTTTAACGACTAAATAAATACTTCATAAAGCGTCTTCTAGCTTTTCAAAATTTAGTTTCCTGATTCTGATAATTCCAAAAACAAAGAAATTTATGAAAACATCAGATAATCAATATAATGACGCCATTTTCCCTAAAGGAGATTTAGCACCTTCAGAATATTTTACAGGAAACGCATGGGTTAAAATGCTCGTTCCAAATGATCAGGTGTTAAATACAGCCGTTGGAAATGTTGTTTTCGAAGCTGGTGCAAGAAACAATTGGCACACACATCCCGGCGGACAAATTCTTATTGTTACACACGGAACAGGATATTATCAGGAACTTGGAAAACCAATTCAATTGTTACAGGTTGGAGATGTTGTAAACATTCAGCCCGAAATAAAACACTGGCATGGCGCGTCTCCCGAAAGTGAATTTACACATATCGCCATCAGTACCAATACAGCAAAAGGAGTTGTAGACTGGCTGGAACCCGTTACAGATGAAGAATATAACAGTTATCAATAAAATCAATCTCAAAAAATAACTAAATTTATGTCAACAAATTATGCAGCCGTTATCGAAGAAGGAAAAGTCCCGAGCACATATATGACGGGTGACGTTTCCTATAAAAAACAAACTAGTGATATTCATCCAGAAAACACTATTATCAAGGAAGTGACTTTTGAGGCCTGCGCCAGAAGTAATTGGCACAGCAACGCAGGTCTGCAAATGCTGATTGCAAAAGAAGGAGCAGGGTATTACCAAGAAAGAGGAAATGCCGTTCGTAAACTTCAAAAAGACGAGGTAGTTACAATTTTACCAGGAGTAGAACATTGGTACGGAGCAACTCCGTTTGATAAATTCTCTTACGTTGCAATCATTACAGAAGTAGATAAAGGCCACGGAGTATGGTTAGAAAAAGTAACCGACGGAGAGTATTTTTTGCTAAGCAGTCATTAGGTTAAGGAGCTAAGGTTCTGAGATACTAAGGTGCTAAGTTTTTTAGCTTGGGAAGAATTTCCTCAGTTACCTCTGTGTTTAAACATGAAACCTGAAACCTGAAACCTCAAACAAAAAACAAACAAACTTGAAACAAATATAAAAATGGAAACAAAAAACATAAAAGCCTTTGGTACCGAAGCAGCCGAAGCACCATTACAGACGCTTGATATTAAACGCCGCGAAGTACTTGCCCACGATGTAGAAATTGAAATTTTATACTGCGGCATCTGTCATTCAGACTTGCATTCTGCTAGAAACGAATGGCACGGAACTATTTATCCGATTGTTCCAGGTCACGAAATTGTTGGACGTGTTACTAAAGTAGGTGATCATGTAAAGAATTTTAAAGTCGGTCAATTGGCTGGAGTAGGCTGTATGGTTGATTCTTGCAGAGAATGCGAACATTGTAAAGAAGGATTGGAACAATTTTGCGAGCCAGGAAATACGCTGACTTTCAATTCACCTGACGTTCATTTGGGTGGTCAAACTTTTGGAGGTTATTCGCAAAGTATTGTTGTCGATGAAAATTATGTATTGCATATTTCAGATAAACTAGATCTTGCTGGAGTTGCACCTTTATTGTGCGCAGGAATTACAACGTATTCTCCATTGAAACACTGGAAAGTTGGTCCTGGCCAAAAAGTTGGAATAGTTGGTATTGGCGGTTTAGGACATATGGGAATCAAATTGGCAAAAGCTATGGGCGCTCATGTGGTTGTTTTTACTACCTCATTATCTAAAACAGAAGATGCAAAACGTCTTGGAGCAGATGAAGTTGTTTTATCAACAGACGAAGAACAAATGGCACAGCATGCGAGAAGCTTAAACTTTATTTTAGACTGCGTTTCTGCAGAACATAATATTGATGCTTACTTAAATTTATTGAAGGTTGACGGAACGCTTACTTTGGTTGGTGCTCCTATGGAACCGCTTCCTGTAACTTCTTTTAGTCTTTTAATGGGAAGAAGAAGTTTCGCAGGTTCAAATATTGGCGGTATTGCCGAAACTCAGGAAATGCTTGATTTCTGTGCAGAACATAATATTACTGCAGATATCGAATTAATCGGTGTAAACGAAGTAAATGATGCTTACGAAAGATTATTAAAAGGAGATATCAAATATCGTTTTGTGATTGATATGAGTTCTTTGAAATAAGGTTCAAAGGCACAAAGGCTCAAAGGTTTAGAGGTTTTTTTGCTTCAGTTAAAGAAAAAATGATTCAAAATGCAAATAGAATTCAGTATTAAAACCTCTGAACCTTTGCAACTCTGAACCTTTGTACCTCAAATAAAAAATTGCAAAACCCCTTAAGCAATTCAACTCTTAAGGGGTTTCTTAAAAATAAATAATAACCAATTAAATTTATTTTACTTTTTGTCTAGGTTTTGTTTCAACAATTTAGCATGTTCTAAATGTGCAGTTAAACCCGCAATATTGTTTGATGCCCAAGTTTTTACATCTTGGTCGTGAGCATCTTTCGAAGCGTCTTGAAGTTTTTTAATCGCTTTTTCGTGACCATCGATCATCATATCTGCGAATTTTTTATCAAAATCAACTCCTGTTTTTTCGTTTAATTTATTGTACTCTTCTTGACCTTCTTCAGTTAAAGAAGTTGGTAAAGTAAAGTTTTTAGCTTTCGCTAATGCACTTACTTCAGAAGCAGATTTAGTGTGCTCATCAACAAGCATTTTACCAAATTTTTTCACCTCTGCATTAGTACTTTTAGTTTGTGCTAGTTTACCTATTTCGATTTCAGCTAGATTAATTTCTGCTTGATCTACTAAGAACTCAGAATCATCTTCTTTGCTGTCAATAGAATCAAATTTAGCCTCATTTGCATCTTCTGCTACTTCTTTTGGATCTTCTTGTTTAGTTTCATTTTTACAAGATTGTAGGAATAAAATAAGTAATCCTGCTCCTAAAATTGTTTTTCCGGCTAATAGTAACTTTTTCATGATTTTTATAGTTTAAATGTTATAATGTAAAATTATTAAGAAGATACAGGAATGTCTTACACGATTTTTGAAGATTGTTATATGATTTGGATGCTAATGTATTTCTTACAACAAGAGCACGTGTTTTGAAATACTAAACATTTAATTGTAGACTCATTTTCTTTTAAGAAATATTTATTGTACTCACTATGTCAAACCATAATTTGAATTTATACAACATAATTTGAGTTTATATTATATATGTAGAAAATAAAAAATGCTTAATCCCAATTCCCCAAGAATTGGGATTTTTTCTTGAAAATTAAATCAAATCCAACAATTAACAACTTATAATTAATAATTCACAATTATCCATAACCTTAATTATGAAATTTCTAACGAAAATTCTATAACAATTTTCTTTCACTTTTGGAAGAACTTTGAATTATCAGATTTTAGAAATGTCAAACCTTAAAATTTAAAGTCATGCCAGATCCAAGAATTAAAAATGAAGAACAGTATGAGGCGCTTGTAAAAAAAGGTTACAGCAAAGAGAAATCTGCTCGAATTGCCAATACACCTGATGCAGGAAAAAAAGGCGGGAATGCAAAACCTTATGAGGAATGGACAAAGGAAGAACTTCAAAAGCAAGCAGCGAAAGTTGGCGTAAAAGGAAGATCTTATATGAATAAAAAGAGCCTTATAGAGTCTTTAAGAGATAACTAAAATTAGAACAAAACAATATCAGAGATAAATAAGTAAATACCATGAATGCAGCGGCCAAAAAAGAAGTTTTAATGAATCAGCTGATTAAGACTCCTCATTTAGTGATTGAAAAGCTGGATTTGGAATACATCAACGATCATCAGCTGACAATTGTTCGTTGTCGTGAAGGAGAAAATTTCGTTTATAAAAAAAATGGAAGATTTTTAAAAAGTAAAAACGAGATAAAACGAATTAATAGTATGGTCCTTCCGCCGGCTTGGGAAAATGTTCGAATTACAGATGTTACAAACGGACATTTGCAGGCAGTTGGAATAGATCTTAAAAATAGAAAACAATATCGGTACCATCCAAAATGGAATCTGCTTAGAAACCAAACTAAATTTTACAAAATTGCCGAGTTTGGAGCTAAACTTCCAGCAATTAGAAAACAAGTTGATATTGATTTAGAAAATAAAGAATGGTCGAAAGAAAAAGTTACAGCGCTTGTCATTCGTTTAATGGAAGAGACGCATATTAGGATTGGAAATGAAAAATATGCCAAAGACAATAAATCGTACGGACTATCAACTTTAAGAAAACGTCATATCAACATAAATAGAAATTCGCTTCGATTTGAATTTGTTGGAAAAAAAGGCAAGCAGCATACGATTACAACAAGAAACAAACAATTGATAAAACTGGTAAGCCGCTGTGAAGAAATTCCAGGCTGGGAAGTTTTTAAATATTACGATAAAAACGGAGAAAGAAAAGTGCTTGACAGTCATATGGTAAATGAATATCTGCACAATATTTCAGGCGAATATTTCAGCGCCAAAGACTTTAGAACTTGGGCAGCATCCATTATTTTCTTTGAAAGTTTAATGGAAATTGGAGTCACTTCTGATGAAAAAGAAGCTAAAAAAAATGTGGTCACAGCATTTGATTTAACAGCAGAAGCATTAGGAAACACTCGAAAAGTCTGCAAAGATTATTATGTTCATCCGCTTTTAATTTCGACTTACGAAGACGGTTCTATTCAAAAATATTTTGATTTAGCCCAAAAAAGCCGAAGTACAAGAAAGTATTTTACGAAATCAGAAATTGCATTTTCTGAATTGATCCAAAATTATGAGATCAATCTAGAAGCATCTTGCAGTTAAAAAATAGAGTTGCAGCTTCTCTTAAAAAGCTGAAAAAGTTTGAAATCAAACAAAATCATTATTAACTAAAAAACTATTATTATGTTACGTTGGACAGTCACATTCATTATTCTAGCCATAGTGGCGGGAATATTTGGTTTTGGTGGAATCGCCGCTGGAGCCGCAAGTATAGCTAAAATTTTATTCTTTATATTTTTAGTCTTATTCGTTATTTCATTAATCAGCGGAAGAACGAGAGTTTAATAAAAATAGCAATAATAAAAGAACAAAAAAACGACACGTTTATTTTATAACGTGTCGTTTTTTGTAGTTTCAATAAAAAAAACAGCAGTCATGGGAACAAAAAGCGGTGCTTATCAAGACGTTTATATAAAAAGAGAAAACGAAATGGTAAGCTTGAAAAATGATGTTACAGATTTTTGTGAAAAATATATAAAACCAGTTCATCCCGAAAATTGGGACTGGTCAACTAGGGATTTTGACAATCCTGAAAATGATCCTACGGTTGCAGAGGCGAGAGCAATTGCAAATGTAGTTTATAAAGATTTGAGTGAAAATACACCAACTGATGTGGATCTTTCGACTATGAATAATGTTCATGCCATAAAAGCATATTTAGATCCGAATAGCAAACATGAGGCTTTTAACATGGACGAATTTGCTTTTGCCTTAAAAGTAGAATTGGAACATGGTAAAATAAAAGATGTAAATGTTACGAACAATCACCCATTTTTAACGGCAATGATTGCGCTTGCACACATGACCGAAAGTTTAACTTACTACAAGAGGTTAAAGGTAATGGAAGCTGAAGGGGAAATCTATGAAATTTTAAGAAAATTGGAACATTCGACAGTGGAGAAAGAAAAATGGTATAAAGAATTGGGTAAAGCTGAAGAAGAACTCAATGAAGCGAGAGCCGGACTAGCAGAACGTCTGGCAAAAATGGATGATATTCCAGTATTGAAAATTATTGGAGATTAGTTGAATTTTAAACTCGAGAAAAAGAGGCTGTCTACATAGTAGACAGGCTCTTTTTTGATTTTATGCCTTTACCTTATTTGGCTTAAACCCAACAAAAAAGAGACTGTTTAAATAAACAGTCTCTTTTTTGCTTTGTAAAGCTTAAAAAAAATTATAATCTGCGCGGGTCAGTATCAGGATAATCTTCTTTATCATCATTTTCCTGAACATCATCTTCGATATAATCGTTGTCAATTTCATCTTCTTCTTCATCGTCAATGTCTTCTAGAACATCTTCCGTTTCATTAAAATCATTTTCGAAAGTATCTGCTGGATTATCAAATTCGTCATTTTCTACTTCTTCATCAAGGTCTTCTTCAATGTATTCATCCTCGTCTTCTTCATCTTCCAAATCATTTTCATCTTCTAGTACAACTTCAAAAACGTCATCATTCTCCTCAAGATCTCTATCTGTATGAAAATCATCATTTAGATCATCTAAATCATCATCATTATAAGCTTCTTGATTTGGATTGTGACTATCTCTAACAGTATAGCCGCGTTCTGCATCTTCTGCTCGGCTTTTATGGGTTTCAGTAGTATTTAAGTCATAAAGTTCCTCATTCATAACAGTATTTCTGTCTGAAGTATTTGGGTTTCCTGGATCTCTAGGAAAAGTACCGTTTGTTTTATCTGTAGTATTCATGATATTGAATTTTTAGTAATTTATATATACAAAACTAACTCCTTATACCTTGGCATCTTTTATAGGATTATTTAATGTAATTGTATAATTAACAGATGTTTAGAATGAAATTTAATCGTAAAATAGTATAACCCTTCCAAATGTTGAGGCAGTACTTTTACCATGTTATTAATTATAAAAAAAACACACCATGAAAACTACTGAAAATACAAAGACCACGTCTTCTAAAGAGACTGCTAAAAAAGGAGTAACAAAAGCTAAGTCGAATGCTGCATCTGGATTAACAGAGTTATTTGAAGATGGCTTAAAAGATATTTACTGGGCAGAGAAAGCTCTGACTAAAGCACTTCCAACAATGGTGAAAAATGCCTCTTCCGTAGAATTGAAAGATGCAATTGACAATCACTTAACAGAAACCGAAAATCAAATTAAACGTCTAGAAGAAGTATTTGATATTATAGGAAAAAAAGCCACAGCCAAAAAATGCGATGCAATGGAAGGCTTAATTGAAGAAGCTAAAGGAATGCTTGAAGAAACCGAAGTTGGTGTAGTAAGAGATGCTGCAATTATTGCTGCGAGTCAGAAAATTGAGCATTATGAAATTGCAACTTATGGTACTTTAAGACAATTTGCTGAAACTCTTGGACTTCCAGAAGCAGCCAGCATACTTGAACTAACTCTTGACGAAGAAAAAGGAGCAGATAAAATATTGACTGAAGTTGCTGTAAATGCTGTAAATCTTGAAGCAGCAGAAGTTGAATAAGGATTTAAAAATGTAGTAAAAGTGCAGTTTTCGGGCTGCACTTTTTAATTTAAAAAGATATCTTATGCCCGAAGGTCCATCCATAGTAATCTTAAAAGAAGAAGTACAACAATTTACAGGACATAAAGTGATTGCTGTATCTGGAACTACCAGTATTGATATTTCTCGCCTAAAGGATAAAACCATAATCGCATTTAAAACTTGGGGAAAGCACTTTTTAATTTGTTTCGACACCTTTACAGTGAAAATTCATTTACTGATGTTTGGAACGTATAGAATTAATGAACGAAAGGATACCAAACCCAGATTAAGCTTAGTTTTTGAAGAAGGCGAACTGAATTTTTACACTTGTTCTATCAAAATCTTAGAAGGCGATATCGATACCCATTACGATTGGAGTGTAGATGTGATGAATGACGACTGGAATCCGAAGAAAGCACAAAAAAGTTTAGAAGAAATGCCAGATAAAATGATTTGCGATGTGATTCTAGATCAAAATGTTTTTGCAGGAGTAGGGAATATCATAAAAAATGAAGTATTGTATCGTTGTTATGTTCATCCAGAATCGATTGTCGAGAAAATTCCTCGTGACGATCTCAGCCAGATCATAGCAGAATGTTCAACATACAGCTTTGAATTTTTATACTGGAAAAAGAAATTTGAACTCAAACAGCACTGGGAAGCTTATACCAAACCACTTTGTTTAAGATGTAATCTTCCATTTGTGAAAAAACAAACGGGAGATTTAAAAAGAAGAAGTTTCTTCTGCACTAACTGTCAAAAATTATATAAATAAATGAAAAATCAAGTATTAATAGGTTGCTCCAGTTTTTATAACAGCTTTTGGAAAAATATTTTTTATCCAAAGAATCTGCCTTCCAAAAATTGGTTTGATTTTTACTGCCAGCATTTTAACACCTATGAGTTTAATGGCAGTTTTTATAAATTTCCTACCATTAGAGTTTTTGAAAACTGGTATAATAAAACACCGGAATCTTTTTTGTTTTCGATTAAAGTTCCGAAAGAAATAACTCATATCAAAAAACTGCACGATTGTGAAAGTCTTTTAAATGACTTTTATACAGTCTGTAAATTAGGACTGAAAGAAAAACTCGCAGCTATTTTATTTCAGTTTCCGCCAAGCTATACTTTTAGCAGTGAAAAATTAGGAGATATAATAGCATGCTTAAATTATAATTATCAAAACGTTATCGAATTTCGACATGAAAGCTGGTGGAATGAGGAAGTATGGACTACCTTCAAAGAAAATAATATTACTTTTTGCAGTGTGAGTCATCCAGATCTTCCGCAGACTATTTTCAAAGATTTCCCGCTTATTTATCTTCGATTTCACGGCGTTCCCAGAATGTTTTATTCCAGTTATTCTCGAGAAGAATTGATAGATGTAAACCATAAAATTAATTCTCAAAAAGGATTTGCTTATTTTAATAATACCGCAAGTGAAGCTGGAATTTTAAATGCTTTAGAATTAAAAAGAATGAATATTTAGGTTTTGTTTTTTTTAACCACAAAGTCCGCAAAGATTTACACAGAGTTGCCAAGATTATTTTCTTGCGTCCCTTGCGTAAATCTTTGCGGACTTTACGGTTAAACTTTTTTAGGTTAACTTGTTGAAATTATAATTTCAAAGTTCCTTCAATTCCGTCATCCATTGTTTTTCCAGTTACAAATGCGGCAGTCATTTTGGCAATTGCGACGATTTTTCCGTTTTTGTTGTTCCAATAATAACCATCTTCAGGAACTACTTTAATAACACTTAAATTCGGATCATCTTCACCGCCTGGCATCCAAACTTTTACAATTGGATCGTACAGTTCTTTAATCGTTTCTCTGTCATATTGAATTGTTGCTGTTCCATGAAGAGTTAAAAACTTGTCGTGTGGTTCAGAAAAAAATAATTCAACCATTGGATTTAAAGAAATTTCAGCATTGTGACTGCTGTTTCGATCTGATAAAAACCAAAGGTTTCCTTGATCATCAATTTTTTGAACAGACATTGGTCTTGATTGAATTCTGTATTCATTATAAGTACAAAACATGCATGTTTTAATATTCTCTGCAAGATCTTTTATTTTATCTACTGCAAATTCATCTGTAAGGTCTTTATGATCTCCCATAACATTATATTTTTAAGTTTTTATTTGTCTATTATTCTTACTAGTAAAATTGGTTATTTTAATCTTTTTCGGCTTATATAATTCGGCTTATTAATTATGAGATTTCAATTTGTAATTTTTGTAAGAATTTAGACTGATATTGACCACGTTATGTAAAAATATTTTATATTTGAATACAAAAACTACACTCGAAAAATCCATGACGAACTATACTATCTTTTATACTGATGACGATGAAGATGATTTGAGCATTTTTGCCGACGCGGTAGAATCAATTCCACAAAAAATTACACTTCAGACTTATTCAGCAGGAGATAAGCTGCTTGATGCTATTTTTAATCCGCCGCCAACACCGCATGTCGTTTTTCTAGATTTAAATATGCCTGGAAAAAATGGTTATGATGTTTTAGAAGAAATACGAAATTCTGAGGATAAAAAAGATATTCCAGTTGTAATATATTCTACATCAAGCGAGCCTGGTATTATCGAAAAATGCCGCAGCCTTGGAGCTAACTGTTTTATAACCAAACCTGTTTTAATGAGCGATATTATTAAATCTATAGAACACGCCATTACTATAAACTGGAACCAGTTTGTGCCAAACAAATCTAATTTTGTCTACAAATACTGATTTATCACGATAAATCGGGAATATAAATATTAAAGACAGAACCTTTATCTTTTTCGCTGGAAACCGTAATAATACCTTTATGGTTTTCAACGATTTTTTTAACTATCGCAAGACCAATTCCAGTACCTCTATATTCACTTTCTGTGTTCAGACGCTGAAATACCTCAAAGATTTTATCTTTATAAAGCAGATCAAAACCAATTCCATTGTCCGAAACTTTAAAGTGATGGTACATTTTATCCTTGTATTCGGCATTTGGCAGAGTACTTCCTTTAATTAATGCTGACGAAATTTCTACCTTTGGAGCAACGCCTTTTCGAGAAAATTTAAGTGCATTTTCAACTAAATTGTGCAGCAGCTGTCTAAATTGAAATTGAATAAGAGTTGCTTCACCTAAATTATGGTATTTAATTTCAGCCTTTTTTTCTTCAATTCTATCCGAAAAGTCGCTTATAACTTCTTCTGCAATTTCATCAATATTAACTACTGTAAAAACACGATCTGCTGAGTTTGCTCTTGAATAAGCAAGTAAATCTTGAATTAAATTCTGCATTCTTTTTGCCGAAAGTTCAATTCTTGTCAAATAAGTTCGGGCATTGTCAGAGATATTTTTTTCATCCAAATCGGCGAGTCGGCTGGCGAACGTTTGTATTTTTCGCAGCGGTTCCTGAAGGTCATGACTGGAAATATAAGCAAACGACTGGAGTTCGATATTCATATTTACTAAATCCCTGTTGGTGAGTTCGAGTTGTGTTGTACGCTCGATAATCTGCTCTTCCAATTGATTGGTAAAGTTTTTCTGATCTTCAATATCTGTACTCGAACCTACCCACATCTGAATATTTCCTTTTTCGTCCAATTGGGCAATTGCACGGCTCAGCTGCCATCTATATTCTCCATCGTAACGTTTAAAACGATGCACGAATAAATAATCATTTCCTGTTTTAACAGAATTCATCCAGAGCTTGACATTTTCTTCACGATCGTCGGGATGTACAATTTGAAGCCAGCCATTTTTATCAATTTCTTCTTTAGATAAACCGCAAAATTTGTAAAACGTTTCATTAAAGTAATTCAAATTACCCAAAGTATCACTTGTCCAAATAAGCTGTGGCATAGAATCGGCGAGAAGTCTGAATTTTGCCTCATTTTTCATTAATATTTCCTGACTGTTTTTTTCATCAGTAATATCCATGAGTGTTCCCAGCATTTTTGTAGGATCATTATTTTCATCAAAAAATATTCTTCCATGCACTTTTATCCAGCTGATAGAATTATCTAACTTTTGTATACGTGCTTCATACTTGTAAATACTGGTTTGTAAAGCCTTTTCAAAAGCTTCTACAATAATATGATCATCTTCAGGAAGAACTCGGCTTCGAACATCCTGATGCATTATTTTAGCGTTTTTTTCAAAGCCAAAAACATCCAAAAGATTATCGCTGTAAATTAATTTTTTGTTTTGAAGATCTAAATCCCATGTAGCAATTTCTCCAATTTCGGCGGCGAGACGAGCTCTTTCCTCGGCATTTTCTACTTTTTTTCTGGCCTTAACCTTCGAGGTTACATCGTTTACAGTTACCATAACACCAGATGGCTGTCCATTTTTTTCAAAGAGGGCAGTGTATTCATAATCGAGGTAGAATTTTTTTAATTTCCCTTTTATGTCAACATAAGCTATTGCCTCATACTCTCGGATCGTTTTTCCGCTGGAAACTACTTCATTTAATAACTCCGGATATTTTTGATTTTCTAATTCTGGAAAAACCTCCAATAACGGCTTTCCAATAGTATCCTTTTCTTCTTTCTGCCAGATATTATGCATCATGGTAAGATTGGCCATTTCGATGATTTGATCTTTACCTCTAAAGATGGCCATTGCAATAGGAGATTCCATTACAATTTTTCGAAATGCTTTTTCACTTTCGGTCAGTAAATGCCTTGATTTTACTTCTTCAGTAACTTCGTACGAAACCACAATCACGCCAGAAATAGAATTGTTTTCTTCTTTTAAAGGATAAAATACGAGGTTAAAATAACCCAATTCCTCTTTGTTATAACGATTTAATCTAATCGGAAGCTCATCTGTATAGTAAGGAACACCTGTTTCAAAAACGTTTTTCAATAAAGGAAGAACGGTTTCTTTTGCCTCTGGAACCGATTCAAAAATAGGTCTGTTTAAAACGTCTTCCTCATTCTTATCAATAATATGCAGATAGGTGCTATTGGCCATTTCAACAATCAGATCTGGACCTTTTAAAATACCAATTCCTAACGGAAGCTGTTTTACAATATTCCTGAAACGCTTTTCACTATCTTCAACGGCTGTGCGGGACAAAACCTGAAGTGTGACATCATTTGCAACGGCCAGAATACCAGAAATTTTACCGTCTGATTCTTTTAAAGCTTCGTAGGTAACATTTATATAATTAGTAACTGGTGTGCCTTTTCGATTTAATGTTACAGGAAGTTCGTTTGCTGTAAATGTTTCGCCCGTAGTGTAAACATTTTTTATGATTTCTTCTAAACCTTGATTTCCTACTTCTGGAAGTGCTTCAAAAACAGGTTTGTTTAGAACTTCTTCTTCCCTTCTTTCCCAAATTTCGAGCATTAGTTTGTTGGCAATTTCAATAGTATATTCTGGACCTCTAAAAATACACATCGCATTTGGAGCCTGAAGAATATTATTGAGAGAGCGCACATTACTTTCTTCCAGTTTTTTATGAATATTTACCTGATTTGTGGTTTCAGTGCAAATTACCAGAACGCCATTTATTTTTCCGTCGTCATCGTTTACAGGACTGTAGCTGAAGGTCCAGTAAACATCTTCCATGTGCCCATTTCTATAGATAGGAAGCAGCTGATCTTCGTGCCATGTAGCTTCTCCTTTCGTAAGTACCTGATCTATTAAAGGTTTAATAAAATCCCAGATTTCCGGCCAGAAATCAGCACCTTTTTCACCAAGAATTGAGGGGTGTTTGCCATCATTTCCAAGACTTGGACGGTAAGCATCATTATAAAAACAAATATGATCTGGTCCCCAGAATAAAAACATAGGGAACTTGGAGTTCAATAGAATTCCTATAGTAGTACGAAGGCTTTGAGGCCAAGATTCTACAGCGCCAATGGCAGTTTTACTCCAATCCTTAGCACGTGTAAGCTCTCCCATTTCTCCTCCATTGGCCAGAAAATAATAATTATTATTAAGCATTAACTGTGATATTTTTATATAGAAATAAACGAATGTTTATTAATTATTAAATGTAGTGATTATAGCTTAAACTTAAGCTTTGCTAAAATTAAGAAAAAATAAATATTCCTTTCAAGGCTATTTTTGAATGAGGCAAGATTAAAATCATTTGAGTTAACTTTATCTGGTTTCAATGCTGAAATTTGATAAACAGATTAAAAACAAAAAGCCATGAAACGAGAAGATTCAAAACACGAAACCGACTATATAAAAAGATATCAAGAAGAAGGGTATACAGTAAATTATTTATTCGTTAATGATCAGCTAATAGATTCTGAGACAAAAACGGCATATAAGCCTGAAGATATTTTTATTGTGGCACACCACCGTTACGAGGGCATGAGCGATCCAGATGATATGTCTATTTTATATGTAATAGAAACTAAAGATAATAGAAAAGGAACGCATTTATTAGGATACGGACCAACTGCAGATTTAGAAGAAGCTGAGTTCTTTAAAGATATTCCGAAACAGAATTATTCTAACAACGCAGATGTTAGCGAATTAACTTAAAAGAGTAATATAGATTAAAGAGTAAAAATAGATTGGTATTTTTATTTTGCTGATGAGCAGTTGTTTCAAATTTATTTGGAGCAGCTGCTTTTTTTTTGAGGGGCAAACGTTCAGAGGTACAGAGGGGCAAAGGTTTTTTGTTTTTGAGGTGTAAAAGTTTAAAAAGAGTTTTTAAAACTCAATTCTTACCACTCTGAACCTTTGTACCTATTTATAAAAAAAACCTACAAAATAATAATTATGAAATATCTCTCCAAAATTGTATAAAGATTTGAGTAGCAATATAAACGAAATTTGAATTAAGAAATTAAGTTAAAAACAAAAGTTAATTTTTGTAAGTAAATAAGCTAATCAATTAAATTATACCAAATCATATAATGAAAAAACTTTACATAAATACTGGAGGCTTTGATGCTGTTTTTAATAACCTTAAAGAGAGTTTTGGCGGTGACTTGTTGGTAACTGCTAACGAGTACAAATTGACATTTAAATCTAGATGGGCTACAGGAAGTATTTCCGGCGTTCGTTTTGAAAAAGAAATGACCTATTTAAATTTTGATTTAACTTTTAATCAAGATGTTAATTTAAGTATAGAATCAAATCCGCTTTCGCCAGTATTTTTTGTGTATTGTGAAAAAGGAAATGTAGTCCATAGTTTTGGTGCAAACGGCGAAATTAAGTCGTTAAAGAAACAACAATCTGGAATTATGAGTAATTCCTCATCTATCAACAGCGTGCTGTATTTCCAGAGCCACCAGCACATTCAGTTTTCATTAATTGGAATGCCGACAGTTGTCAATAGTTCTGAAAATGCTATAGATTATGCTTCTCAAGTGAGAAGAATTTTCACGCATGAGTCTGGAAATTATATTTATATCGGAGACGAAAATCAAAAAATAGGAGAGAAGTTCCAAGAACTTAAAAGCATTCCGCAGCAAGGAACAGTTCGTTATTTATTAATGAAAAGTATTTTAAGAGAAATATTAGAACTGGAGATAGCGCAGCATAGTTACAATTATTTAACTACGTTTCAGCCTATTGTAAATTTTGCTGTTAAACAGTTAAGCGAAATTAAAAAGCTTTCAAATGTCAATTTAACAACGATAATGGCGCCTGCATTATTTTTCAAACGAATAGTACAAGCAAAAACATTAAAAGGGAAATACCATATCGAATTAGAACCATTCAACCAAAAATTAGCTAGCTAGTAAGCCTCACATATTCTTCATTTTCAAAAAAACAGCTTCGTCAAAGCTGTTTTTTTCTTTTTATAATTATTCTTTTTCATAATAAATTATGAAGTAAACCATTATTAGGTTTAGAAGTAATGAAATACTGTTCGTAATTATTATGGGTAGATCGTTTTTCAAAATACCATATACAACCCAAATCGCAATTCCGAAAGTAAGGGTGCCAAACATTTTAAGTGAAATCTCTTTTACTTTTTTTGTTTTCCAAACTTTCAGAATCTGCGGAATTGTTGCGAGTGTAACGCAGGTTCCGGCAAAAAGACCAAGAATATCTAAGTAGTTCATTTTTTTAAGGTTCTAAGATTCTGAGATTCTAAGGTTCTGAGTTTTTTTTTTTTTTGACTGATTGCTATACTTTAGATACTTTGATGCTGAAAGCTTCTCTCACGGTGTGTCATTTCCGATCCCGAGGCTTCGGGAGAGAAATCTCCGCAAGTAAATCTTCACAGTATTTCAGATTTGTTACAGCTTAGAGATTTGATCTGTCAGTACTAATTTACTTCGTCGAAATGCATTGAAATCCTAAATTACCCGCCAACTAATTCACCTCCATTAATATGAATAAACTGCCCAGTAATGTAACTGCTGTCTTCGCAGGCTAGAAACACATACGCAGGAGCAACTTCAGACGGCTGTCCAGCTCTTTCCATAGGATTGTCTTTTCCAAAATCTGATAATTTATCAAAACTTGCCACAATGAGCGGTGTCCAGATAGGACCAGGTGCAACACCATTTACACGTATTTTTCTTTTAGCCAGCATGCTCGAAAGCGATCTTGTAAAACTTACAATTGCGCCCTTTGTACTCGCGTAGTCCGCTAGATGCTCGCTGCCGCGAAAAGCAGTTACCGACGTAGTGTTGATTATTGCGTCTCCTTCTTTTAAAAATGAAAGTGCTGCTTTTGTAATATAAAAATAGGGGTAAATATTGGTCTCAAAAGTTTTCTGAAGCTGCGCTGCAGTTATCTTTTCCAATTCGTTTTGAGGAAACTGCACGGCTGCATTATTCACAATTATATTGATATCCTTAAAAGTCGTATGGCATTTTTTTATTGCAGCTTTGCAAAACTTTTCATCTTTTAAATCACCGCTTAGTAAAAGGCATTCTCTGCCTTCATTTTCAATCATCTTTTTAGTTTCGAGTGCATCTTTGTCTTCTTTTAAATAAACGATCGCTATATTGGCGCCTTCTCTAGCAAAATGTACGGCAACGCTTCGGCCTATTCCGCTGTCACCGCCGGTAATAAAAGCAGTTTTGCCCAATAATTTACCGCTTCCAACATAATTTTCTCTAATAATTTCTGGTTCAGGCGTCATCATGTGTTCATTACCGGGAAGATTTTGTTTTTGTTCAGGGAATGTTTTCGTTTTTTTCATGATTATTCTTCTTTTAGTGATTTTTATGCTTCTTAAAATTATAGCATAGAAGTAAAAATCATTGCTTTAAAAGGCATTTTATTTGCCTCAATAAAACAAAATTGGACATAATGTATGAAAATACATTCAATAACTAAACAAATCAAAATAACAAGAAAATTCTAATTACTTCATAATCATCTATAAAACTAAAAATGAAAACCAAAAGTGGGAATTTTGTAACGATTTTCGATTTAGATAAAAAAGCATCTCCTAATTTTTTTTATACATTTGAGAATTTACACGTAGTTTTTAATAATTACTCGTAGGATTCAACAAAAAAATAAGAAAATTTTTAAATTCATTTTAAATTCAAGAATTTTGATTCACAACCAATTTAGCTTCAAAACGGCATGGTATTAATTGTAGACGATATAAGGGCCAATATCATTGCCTTAAAAAAAACATTAGAGCTGCATAATATCGATGTCGATAGTGCCGAATCTGGAGAAGAAGCGTTAAAGAAAATTCTAAAAACAGACTACTGCCTGATTATCATGGATGTTCAAATGCCTGGACTTGACGGCTTTGAAGTTGTTAAAATTCTCTCTGGAAATAAACGCACAAAAGACATTCCTGTTATATTTCTTTCGGCTCTTAATACCGAAAAAAAATATATTTTTAAAGGATACGAAACTGGCGCTGTTGAATATATCACCAAGCCAGTCGATTCTGATTTACTGATTTTAAAGGTAAAAACATTCATAAAAATCTACGAACAGCAGCACGAACTTAAAGCGATTAAAGATCTTCTTTCCAAAGAAATCAAAATTCGAAAAGAAGCTCAGGATAATCTCGAAATCAAAATCGCTGAAAGAACAAAAGAACTAGTTCAAAAAAATGAAGAATTAGAACTTCGGAATCATGAATTGCAGCAGTTTTCGTGGGTAGTATCACACGATTTAAATGAACCTATACGAAAGATCCAAATCTTCATTAAAATTATAAAAGACCTGTATTTAAAAAGCGATGATAAGGCTGTCGATTACGTAAATCGAACGATAAAATCGGCAGAGAGAATGCAGACTTTAATTACAGATCTGCTGGCATATTCTAGACTTTCGGCTCAGGTGAAACCAGAAAAAACAGATTTAAATGAGGTTTTACAAGAAGTGCTTTCAGATTTCGATTACCTGATCGAAAACAAAGACGCTGAAATAAAAACCAATGAACTTCCAACTGTAGACAGTATTCCAAGCCAGATGCGTCAGGTTTTTCAAAATTTGATTGGAAATGCACTCAAGTTTTCCGGTAATGAACAAAAACCTGTAATTGAAATAACTTCTGAATTAATTTTAGAAAAGTCATTTGATAGTGTAACTTCTCCGGAAGGTAATTTTTGCAGAATTACCGTAAAAGATAACGGAATTGGCTTTGATGAAATTTATTTAGATAGAATTTTTATTATCTTTCAAAGTTTAAACGACCGCCAGACCTACGAAGGAACTGGAATCGGACTGGCAATAGCCAAGAAAATTATTGAAAAACATAATGGATTGATTACCGCTAAAAGTAAACAAGGCGAGGGTGCAAGTTTTATAATTGTACTTCCGTTAACCAATAAATAACCAATAAACAAAATAGTACAGAATCTATATGGACAGTAATTTTAAAAGAAATTTACTAATCAGTTCCTCGGTTTCCCTGCTGATATTAATGATTAGTTCGACTGCATCTTTTTTAAGTATTAAAAATCTTCTTGACAGTAATACCTGGGTCAACCATACACAGGATGTTATTTATAATTTAAATAACGCTTCATCTATTCTTACCGATGCGCAGACCAGTATGCGCGGTTATCTAATTACTGGAAACAAAGATTTCCTGCAGGAACATTATAACGCAGAAAAAGAGTCTGCTGCTTATTTTGAAAAGCTTGATGAGTTAACAATAGACAATCCTTCACAGCAAAAAAGACTTAGTGAGTTAAAACCGCTGCGTTCTAATTTTTTCAAATATCTTCATAATCAAGTTGTAAAAAAACAACTGGGAGGAAAAGATCTCACTTTTGATCTTGAAGAAGGTAAAAAGATGATGGATGAACTTCGCTCTAAATTTAAAAGTATAGAGAACAACGAGCAGATTCTTTTAAAAGAGCGTATTGCAAATTCTGAAAAATATGGTAATTATAGTTTTGTCTTAATTGTCGTAGCATTTATAATTGCAATGATTATAACAGTTGTCTTTTTTGCCAGAATCTTACGTGATCATAATGAGCGTGCATTACTGCAAAAAGAATTACAGCGTAAAGATATTGAAACAGCCGAGCGCTTGGAAGTAATCAGCGGCATTGCGACACAGATTTCAAAAGGAAATTATGATGTCCAGATCGATGATCGAAAATCGGATACCTTGGGGGCTTTGGGAGCTTCGATTCACAATATGAAAGATTCGCTAAAAGATTCTTTCGATTTATTGTCTCAAAAAGAATGGCTGCAATCTGGTGTTGCTTCTTTAAATGATAAAATGCTGGGCGAAAAAACGATTCAGAAATTATCAAAAGATGTAATCGAATTTTTGTGCCAATACACCAATAGCAGCGCGGGAGTTTTATATGTTATTGATGGTGAAGAATTAACAGTTACTGGCGGTTACAGCTATATTCCGAGTAAAAACCGTGAAAGAATTAAAAAAGGAGAAGGTTTAATTGGTCAGGCAATTGTTTCAGGTAAAATGCTGGAATTAAAATCATTGTCTTCAGAAGATATTCAGATCAACTATGCTTTGGGAGAAATCAAGCCGACGCATATTGTAGCAGTTCCGTTGTTGGATTTCAAAGTAGAAGGCGCTGTAGAATTGGCCAGTATTTATGGATTTTCTGAACTACAATTAGAATTTTTAAATGTAGTTGCCAATAATATTGGAATTGCCTTAAAAGCAACTCAGAACCGTAAAAGAGTTATGGAACTCTTGGAAGAAACTAAATCGCAGTCTGAAGAACTTCAAATTCAACACAGCGAATTGGAAGCAATCAATGCCGAATTGGAAGCACAGACTGAAAAATTACAAGCCTCTGAAGAAGAGCTTCGCGTACAGCAGGAAGAATTGGAACAAACCAATGAAGAACTGTCTGAAAGAAGTGTTTTATTAGAAGAAAAAAATACAGAAATCCAGAAAAAATCTGAAGCTTTAGAATTAACAACTCGTTACAAATCAGAGTTTTTGGCGAATATGTCGCACGAATTAAGAACTCCGTTAAATTCGATTTTATTGTTGAGCCGTTTATTGTCTGAAAACAATAACAAAAACATGAACAATGAAGAAATTGAATTTGCAAAAGTAATTCAGAGTTCAGGAAACAGCTTATTAGGATTAATCGATGAAATTCTGGATTTGTCTAAAATTGAGGCTGGTAAAATGGACTTGGAATTCTTGGATGTTTCTACTAAAGAAATCACAGACAACCTTTATAATTTATTTTATCTTGTTGCTAAAGAGAAAGGTATCAATTTTGAGATCATAACGAAAGACGCGCCAATTGTCATTAAAACAGACAAAATGCGTCTGGAACAAATTCTGAAAAACTTGATTTCAAACGCTATTAAATTTACCGAAAAAGGTACAGTAAGCCTTGAAATTAGGGTAAATAGTGACGATGATAAAATTATCTGTTTTATCGTAAAAGATACCGGAATTGGTATTCCTTTAGAAAAACAGCCATTAATATTCGAAGCATTCCAGCAAGCCGACGGTTCAACTAAACGTAAATACGGAGGAACAGGTTTAGGATTGTCAATCAGTCGAGAATTAGCTAAACTTTTGAGAGGAGAAATTACTCTGAATAGTAAAGTAAATGAAGGAAGTACGTTTACATTATGTCTTCCAGTATTAGGTATTGCCATCAGTAAAATTTCGGTAAATAAAATACTAGAAACAGAAGTAATCGAAGAAGAAACAGAAGAAACAGAGGTAAGACCAAAATATATCAGCGAAGTTATTCCTGCTGAAATCGAAGACGACCGTGATTCTATAGTTGAAGGCGATAAAGTGATTTTGATCGTAGAAGACGATATTAATTTTGCAAAATCACTATTGGCTTTTACACAGAAAAAAGGATATAAAGGAGTTGTTGCGGTACGAGGAGATTACGCTTTAAATTTCGCCTTAATTTACAGACCAATTGGAATTTTATTGGATATTGAACTTCCAATTAAGAGCGGCTGGGAAGTTTTAGAGGAATTGAAGAATCATTCTCATACCAAACATATTTCGGTGCACATTATGTCTTCTCATAAATTAAAACAAGAAAGTCTGTTAAAAGGAGCTGTGGATTTCTTAGACAAACCAGTTGCTTTTGATAGAATTCCAGAAGTATTTATGCGCATTGAACATATCATCAATAATGAATCTCAAAAAGTTTTAATTATTGAAGATAACCCGCAGCACGCCAAAGCACTTGCTTATTTCTTAGAAACGTACAATATCAATTCTGAAATTAAGAGTGATGTTTCAGAAGGATTGACTGTTTTAAACCAAAACGACGTAGACTGCGTAATTCTAGATATGGGAATTCCAGATAAACAAGCTTATGAAATTCTAGACGGAGTGAAGAAAAATCCAGGTTTAGAAAATCTTCCGGTGATCGTATTTACAGGAAAAAGTTTGTCTATTAAAGAAGAACTGAAAATTAGAAAATATGCCGATTCTATTATTGTAAAAACCGCGCATTCGTATCAAAGAATGCTTGACGAGGTTTCACTTTTCCTTCATTTAGTAGAAAGCAAGAAAAAAGAAGGAAATGACAAAAAAGAAAGCACTAAAAAACTGAATTCATTAAACAATATTTTATTTGAAAAGAAAGTATTAATTGTTGATGATGATGTTCGTAATATTTATTCGCTTTCTAAAGCTCTAGAAGCTTTTAGAATGACTGTTATTACGGCTTTTGATGGAAAAGAAGCTATTAAGATTTTAGAGGAGAATCCAGATACAGATGTAGTATTGTTAGATATGATGATGCCAAATATGGACGGGTATGAAACAGCAGAAAAGATAAGAAGTAATCCTAAATTTCTTAACTTAGCAGTAATTGCTGTAACTGCCAAAGCTATGACTGGCGACAGAGAAAAATGTATCAAAGCAGGTGCTTCAGATTACATTACAAAACCTGTCGATGTAGATCAGCTGTTATCGTTATTGCGAGTTTGGTTATACGATAAAATCTAATCTTTAAAAATACTGTAAATGGAAAAGAAAAAAGTATTGATTGTAGATGACGATTCTAGAAATATTTTTGCTTTAGTAAATACTTTAAAGGCAAAATCTTTTGAATGTTTGTCTTGTTTAAGTGCTGAAGAAGCTTTAAGGATATTAGCAGGAGACAGTTCAATAGATGCTGTTTTAATGGATATGATGATGCCGGAAATGGATGGTTATGAAGCAATTCCGCTTATAAAAGCAATTCCGTCGCAAGAATCTACTTTTGTAGTTGCCGTAACCGCACAGGCTATGGCAGGAGATCGAGAAAAATGTATAGAGGCCGGAGCAGATGCTTATATCTCAAAACCCGTAGATGTTGATAAATTATTGCAGATCTTGGGTGAAATTTAAATGAATTATGATTGAAGATATTGAATTAGAAACTCTTATAAATGAAATTTACGAATATTATGGTTTTGATTTTGGAAGTTATTCCAGAGCCTCACTTAAAAGACGCGTAAACAGGGTTTTTTATTTGGATGGCTTTAAACATTTTCATGAGTTCTTGTCAAAAGTTCGAAGAGATCCAGAATATTGCAAAAGAATGATCGATGAAATAACGGTTAACGTAACAGAAATGTTTCGTGATCCGTCTTTTTATATGACACTTCGAAAAGAGATTCTTCCGTTATTGGGAACAAAACCCTTTATACGCATATGGCATGCAGGCTGTTCTACAGGCGAAGAAGTATATTCTATGGCTATTATGTTGAAAGAAGCAGGATTACTGCATAAATCGATATTATACGCAACAGACATTAATACAACGGTTTTAGAAACGGCAAAAAGCGGTATTTTTCCGTTGAGAATGATAAAAGATTATGCCGATAATTACAGAGATTCTGGCGGACAAGAGGATTTCTCAGATTATTATATCGCCAATTATGGTTTTGCGAAGTTTAATGAAAACCTTTCTGAAAAAATGGTTTTCTCTCAGCATAATTTGGTTTCAGACACTTCGTTTAATGAATTTGACCTTATTTTATGCCGTAATGTTTTAATTTATTTTGATAATAATCTGCAGAAAAGAGTTATAAATCTTTTTGATGACAGTCTTGCTCCATTAGGTTTTCTGGCACTCGGGACAAAAGAAACAATCAAATATTCTATCTCTCAAACCAAATACAAACAATTTGATAAAGAGAAAATATGGAGAAAAATAAAATAATAAATCATTGTAAAGTAGTTATTATTGGAGGTTCAGCAGGAAGTCTGCAGGCTTTATTGCAGATTTTGCCTTTTATAGAAAGTCCAATTTCCTTTGCAATTGTAATTGTAGTTCACAGAAAAAATACAGATGAACAAACCTTAGAAGATTTAATTGCTCTAAGATCAAATATAAAAGTAAAAATAGTTGAAGATAAGGTAAAACTCCAGACAGGATTCATTTTCATTGCACCTTCAAATTACCATTTGCTGTTTGAAAAAGACGAAACGTTATCTTTAGATACTTCAGAAAAAATAAATTACAGCAGACCAAGTATTGATGTGTCTTTTGAATCGGCAGCTGAAATATTCGGACCAGAACTGATTGGAATATTACTTTCCGGCTCTAATTCTGACGGAACTCTTGGTTTAAAAGCAATTCAGGCAGCTGGGGGATTAATTGTAGTTCAAAATCCACTTTCGGCAGAAATGTCTTTTATGCCTAATAATGCGATTTTGCATACCACTCCAGATTTTATTTTAAAAACAGAAGAAATTCTTGAATTGATAAAAGAAATAAACCAAATTTAATCTTGGTCTTCAGGCAGGATAACTTTATTCATTTCAGCATCTTTCTCAGCGCGTCTTTGTGCCGCTTTTCCTTTTCCAATAGGGATTCCTGCTGTCAGATATAAAGATCTGTTGTAGACATTTGGGCCGTCTCCTTTCATAACAGGAACTAATCCATAATAGTATTGAATGGTTATATTTAATCCGTTCCCGACATTCATATGATAGCCGGTTCCAAAAGCGATACCAGCATCTATAACACGAATCTCGTCTCTGATCTTCTTTTTATAAGTAACATCGTTTTTATTGATCTCGTTGGTAAACTCATCAAAAGCTGAAGCCAGAAGTCCGAATTGAGGTCCAGTTTTGAGATAAATTCTATTTTTAAATTGGTATTTAATTAATATAGGAACATTAAAATACCGTATTTCCCGATTGACACTTCCGCCTTCAAAAGTATTGTCCAAGTTTACATCATCTAAAGAATAAACGGGAATATGTCTTGCGCCCATCGGCGATTTTACTATTACACCAGTATTAATCATCCACGCTGGATTTTGCTTTGATCTGATATCAAAATAAAAACCAAGATTAAAACCAGCATTCATTCCTGAACTATTAAGGTCAGAAATATCAGAAAGATTAATACCGCCTTCAAGACCAAATTCTAAAAAAGGCGAATTCAGTTTATCTCCAAAAATCAAGGAAATTAAAACTTGTGATCTTGCGGGAGACATGCACAAAAGCATGAAAAGTAATAATAAACCTTTTTTCATATAGAAAGATTAAAGTCCAAAACGATATTGTATTCCTCCTAAAGCTTGTGTTCGTGTTCCGAGAAAACCAGCTTCTACCCTGAACATAATATGTTTATTAAGTTGATATTGAGAACCAATAATGAAATTCCACATATCTTTTGGTCTCTTTTGAAGCGAATATTGGACAGAAGAAGAGCTGGCAGTACTTAAAGCGCCGTCTAAAGTCGTCAGAAGATTTCCAGCACTTTCCAGAGCTCGGTTCGCTGTATTATGTTTGGCAATATTAGCAGGACTTTTTTGCTCTGCAGGTGTTAGACCGCTCCACCAAGCATCTACTTTTCCTTGATTTTCAGAAACTTTGGTTAGTCCATTGTCAACTTTTGCCTGTGCTGTAGATAAATCTATCACATCCGATAAATTGATATTTCCATTCGTATTTCCAGAAATGTGGACTCTGAAACCTCCAACCCACAAAGCAATATTTTGATCTGGTTTAGGAAGTTTAAAGGTTTTTCCTAAACGAGGGCCAAATACATACGAAAAAGCGGGCTTATCTAACGCACTTACATCTGTCCAAGCCATATTCATATCAAGTGCCAGCCATCCGCCTCCAATTCCTATAGTTGGTGTCATTCCGAAACCAAATGTAGTTGCGCTAAAATTAGCTTTTGTACTGAAATTGGCAATTTCAGACCAATTGTTATCTGCATCAGGAATGTAAATTCCAGCATTAATTTTTGTTGAAGGATTTGATTTACCAAAAATACCATAGATATTTAAAAAAGGAAGAAGCCATATATCTGGACGAAGAGTAAGTGCTCCGGCTTCGACAGAAGATTTATCAAAACGTACAATTTCATCTAAATTGTACATAGGACCATTATTAAAACCAACTTGAAGATTACTGATGACAATTTCAGAATCCTGCCAAAAATAATTTAAGGAAAGCCCTGCAGAGTAGGGAAGTTTGTATCCTTTTTTAGCGACTTTATCACCCCAGATGGGAAGGGCATAAGGGTAATCCGCGACTTTAAGGCTGTCTTTTAATTCCTGATTTTTTTCTCCTACAATTTTTTCGGTATAAACCTGAGCGAAAAATGGAATAGTAAATAATAAGAAATAGGCTGATATTAGTTTTTTACATTTCATTGACTTGAGTATTGATTTGATTAAAATAAAACTGCGTGAAATAATGATGTACTAATCTATTCTGAGGGAATTTCGGCTTATCTTTTGATTTATTGGAGTATAGAATATGTGTTTATTAGTGTTAAAGTTAACTAAAAATTCTTTTGACAAAAATAAAATTTAAAGAAATATGATTAAAAGTCAGTTGATTATGTTTTTTTTCTAAAGTGAATTAAATAAAGTATTATTTTTACATTCATGAAATGGATAGCAATTCTAATGTCAATTTATTTGATGGCACTTTCAAATATGCCTTGTGCAGATATGGAAGTGAACAGCGCTATGCATAAAACAGCCCAATTTTCATCTGAGGATAATCATTCGCACGACAAAGACAACGATTTATGTTCTCCCTTTTGTGCCTGCAACTGCTGCGGTGCACAAGTTTTAAGCTATCAATCTGCTGTAAGTTTTGAATTTCCTGCTTCTTGCAGTATTATTTCTAATCCTTTACCTAATTATCGATCTGTTTTTGCTTCAAATTTCTACGGAAGCATATGGCAGCCCCCTCAAATAGCATAATGATGCCTGTTTCCGAATAATCGGAATTCGGGTTAGAGCGTTGTGGACTTACCACAAATTGATACGGCAGATTCCTGCCTAATTTCTCATGTCATTATTTTATTCAAATGCTAGATAAAATCATTCAATTTAGTATACGAAACAAATTCGTAATACTATTATTTACCCTTGTTTTAATAGCTTGGGGAAGCTATTCGCTCAAAAAATTACCGCTCGATGCCTTGCCGGATGTAACCAATAATCAAGTTCAGATTATTACTACGGCGCCAACTTTGGCAAGTCAGGAAGTAGAGCAGTTAATTACCTATCCATTAGAACGAGCGGTTAAAACCGTTCCAGATATTATCGAACTGCGCAGTATTTCCCGTTTCGGATTATCTGTTGTAACCGTTGTTTTTGAAGACGATGTTGATATTTACTGGGCTCGGGAACAAATTTTTCAGCGTTTAAAACAAGCCGAAGAAAACATCCCAGATTATGTTGATTCCCCCGAATTAGCGCCAATTACAACTGGTCTGGGCGAAATTTACCAATATGATGTTTATGCTAAAAAAGGTTATGAAAGCAAGTACAGCGCCGTTGAATTAAGAACAATTCAGGATTGGATTATTATTCCGCAATTGCAGGGAATTCGTGGTGTTGCTGATGTAAGTACCTGGGGCGGAAAACTGAAACAATATGAAATTGCAGTTAATCCCAATATGCTCAATAGCTTAGGCGTAACCATTACCGAAATTTTTGAAGCATTAGAAAAAAACAATCAGAATACGGGAGGCGCTTATATTGAGAAAGATCAATATACTTATTTCATCCGCGGTGTGGGAATGGCAAAAGGTGTAAAAGACCTTGAAAATGTAGTGGTAAAAAACCGTAACGGTTCGCCAGTATTGGTGCGGAATGTGGCGCAGGTTCGCGAAGGTGTTGCTTTGCGTTACGGCGCGTCTACCAAAGACGGAAAAGGAGAAATCGTTTCGGGTTTGGTATTAATGCTGAAAGGAGAAAACTCAAGCGCAGTTGTCAGCCGCATTCACGACAAAATGGCTCAAATTAACAAAAGTCTTCCCGAAGGCGTTGTTGCAGAAGCTTTTATTGACAGAGGAAAACTCGTTGACAATTCCATAAAAACAGTTGCAAAGAATTTACTAGAAGGTGCTTTAATCGTAATTTTTGTGCTGATTTTATTTCTAGGAAATCTTCGCGCAGGGCTTATAGTGGCATCTGTTATTCCGCTGGCAATGTTATTTGCGGTGATTTTAATGAATGCCTTTGGCGTAAGCGGGAATTTAATGAGTTTGGGGGCAATAGATTTCGGAATCATTGTCGATGGTGCCGTTATTATTGTGGAAGCCACTATGCATCATCTTCAGAAAATCAAAAATAAAAAAGAATTGACGCAGGAAGAAATGGATGATGAAGTGTATAATTCGGCTTCAAAAATCAGGAATAGCGCAGCTTTTGGAGAAATCATTATTTTGATCGTTTATCTGCCCATTTTAGCCTTGATTGGAACTGAAGGAAAGATGTTTAAACCAATGGCAATGACGGTTAGTTTTGCCATTATAGGAGCTTTTATTCTTTCCCTGACCTACATTCCGATGATGAGTGCTTTATTTCTATCCAAAAAAACAGAACACAAATCCAATTTTAGTGATAGAATGATTTCGTGGCTCGAGAGTCGTTATGCACCTTTGCTTAATAGAGCTTTAAAATTTAAAAAAGTGGTCCTTACAACCGCAGTGGGATTATTTGCTTTAGCATTTATTATTTTCCAAAATATGGGAGGCGAATTCATCCCGACAATTGAAGAAGGAGATCTGGCTATAAATGCCACGATTATGACCGGAAGTTCGCTTACGCAGATGGTCGAAACTGCAACCAAATACGAACAGCTTCTAAAAGCAAAATTTCCTGAAATAAAAACAATTGTAACCAAAATAGGAAGCGGCGAAATCCCAACCGACCCAATGCCCATTGAAAGCGGTGATTTAATTATCGTTTTGAAAGACAAAAAAGAATGGAGAAGCAAATATCGTAATTGGGAAAAATTGGCAAATGCCATGAAAGAAGAGATGGAAGTGATTCCGGGAGCGAATATTGAAATTTCTCAGCCCATTCAGATGCGTTTTAACGAATTAATGACTGGAAGCCGATCTGATATCGCCATCAAGATTTTTGGTGACGATTTAGACATTCTAGACGCGAAAGCAGCAGAATTAATTTCGAAAATAAAAAGTATTGACGGGATCGGTGATTTAAAGGCCGATAAAGTTACCGGACTGCCTCAGATTACGGTTAAATACGATTATGATAAGATTGCACTTTACGGACTCAATATTTCAGATATCAATCAAATCATCCGTTCGTCTTTTGCCGGAGAAAGTGCTGGAAAAATCTACGACGAAAGCAAAAGATTTGATGTAGTGGTGAGAATGGATGAAAACAACCGCGCCGATATTACAGATGTCAGCAATTTGTTTATTCCGCTTCCAAACGGCCAGCAGGTACCGCTTTCTCAAGTTGCTTCTGTTGAATACGAACAAGGCCCTGTGCAGGTCATCCGCGAAGACGGAAAAAGAAGAATTACCGTTGGCTTAAATGTTCGCGGACGAGATATTAAAAGTGTGGTTGAAGAAATTCAGGCAAAACTCGACAAAAACTTTAAGCTTCCGGTGGGATATTATGTAACCTATGGCGGGCAGTTTGAGAATTTAATCGAAGCGACACAAAGGCTTTCTGTTGCTTTGCCAATTGCTTTAGGGCTGATTTTAGTATTGCTTTATTTCACATTCAAAAGTATTAAACAAGCCCTTTTAATTTTTACCGCAATTCCGTTATCGGCAATTGGAGGAGTTTTTGCGCTTTCGCTGAGAGGAATGCCTTTTAGTATTTCGGCAGGAATTGGTTTTATTGCCTTGTTCGGAATCGCAGTGCTAAACGGAATCGTATTGATTTCGTATTTCAATCAATTGAAATCAGAGGGAATTTTAGAGCCGCTTCAAAGAGTTTTAATCGGAACCAAAACCAGATTACGTCCCGTTTTAATGACGGCGGCGGTAGCTTCTTTAGGATTTCTGCCAATGGCATTATCAACAAGCGGCGGGGCAGAGGTGCAGAAACCTTTGGCAACTGTGGTAATCGGCGGGTTATTCTCAGCAACATTATTGACATTAATCGTTTTACCGATTTTGTACTTAATGCTGGAAAGTGGCTTTAAACGCAAAGAACACTAAGGTTTACGCAAAGCACACAAAGAAATATTTAAAAAAAAATGAAAAAGTCACTATATAATTTAAAAAAAATAACCTTTGCGAACTTCGCGCATCCCTTGCGATCTTTGCGGTTATACAAGTTCCTATTTGCAAACAAAACTTTGCGGTTAATTGCGTTCCTGTTAGCAAGCACGCTGATATCAGCGCAAACCAAAATATCTTTAGAAAAAGCAATAGAACTCGCCAAATCAAACAACATCGACTTAAAAATTGCTGATAAAGAAATTGAAAAACAAATCGTTTTAATGAAAACGGCTTTTCAGCCAGATCCGTTACAAGTGCAATATCAAGGCGGACAATTTAATAGTGTAGATTTCGATCACAATGTTTCTGTACAGCAGTTTTTTCCGTTGGGAAACATTACAAAAGCCAACAGACAATTACAGGAAGAACTGGCAAAATTGGCTGAAAAACGAAAAGCTTTATCTTCTTATGAAGTTGAAAAAGCAGTCACCTTGGCGTATTATCAATATTTGTATGGAGTTTCAATCCAGAAATTAAACTCAGAATTAAACGAAATTTACACCAAATTCTTGAAGAACGCCGAACTCCGTTTTAAAACTGGAGAAAGCGGTAATATAGAAGTTATAAGTGCCAAAGCCAAAGTGAAAGAAATCGAAACCCAAAAAGCACAGTTAGAATACGACTTGGCAGTTTACCAAAAGCAGCTTCAGTTTTTTATTCAGACCAATGAAAACATTATTCCTGATGAAAATACAGCTTTGCAATATGTTTTCATAGAAAATCAAGAAGCTTCGAAAGCAGAACTTCTCATGACCGATTTCTATCAACAGCAAATTTCGGTTTATCAAAAAGAAGCTGGAACTTTTAAAGCACTGCGAACGCCAAAAGTCGGTTTAGGTTATTTTGCGCAGACTATTAATACTGAATCGCTTTTTCAAGGTTTTACGGCAGGATTGCAGATTCCGTTGTTTGGAGGCGTGAATACGACAAAAGCTAAAGCAGCTGCAATTAGTATTTCGCAGTCCCAAATGGCTTTGGATAAAAATAAAATGATTTTAAATCTGCAAAAAGAAGAATTGCAGAATAATTTCCTAAAGCAGCAAAAGAATGTCGCCTATTATCAAAATGAAGGACTCCAATATGCGAATCAGATTATTGATACAGCGCAAAAAAGTTATGCCAATGGCGATATGAGTTACTGGTCGTACATCAGTTTTTTAAATCAAGCAATTGATATTAAAAAACAATTTGCAGAAGCTACACACAGTTACAATCAAAGCGCCATCGAGCTCCAATTTCCAACCATCAAAAACAATTAAAATGAAAATAAATTTAAAAACATGTTTAACCGCAAAGAGCGCTAAGATTTCGCAAGGAGCGCAATGTTTAATTTCCTTGCGTACTTTGCGCTTTGCCTTTGCGTGCTTTGCGTTTACCTTAACCGCATGTAACGAAAAAAAGACAGAGGAAATACACGAAGAAGAAAAATCGCAAACAGAGATCGCTTTAACCGAATCTCAATATAAAACTGTTGGTATTGAAACAGGATTTGTAGAAAACAGAAACCTGAATAAAATTATCAAAGCCAATGGTTATACAACAGTTCCGCCGCAAAACTCCGCTGAAGTTTCAACCTTAATTGGCGGAACTGTAAAAGATATTTATGTTTTGGAAGGAACGTTCGTCAATAAAGGAAAAGTTTTGGCAACCATTCAAAATTTGGAAGTAATTGAAATGCAGGAAGATTATCATTCGGCTTCCGCGAATGTCGAGTACCTGCAGTTAGAATACAACCGCCAGAAAAACTTGAGTGACGAAAATGTAAATCCGAGAAAGGTATTTCAGGAAGTAAAAGCAAAATTAGCAGCCGAAAGAGCGCGTGCGCAGGCAGCCAAAAATAAATTAGAAGCTTTGCATGTTTCCACAAAAGGAAGTTCGTCTCTCGTTCCAATTGTAGCTCCGATAAATGGTTACGTTGGAAAAATCAATATTGCGAAAGGCGCTTTTGCCAATACTGGAGTTTCGCTTTTTGAAGTGGTTGACAACAGCCAGATGCATTTGGATTTGAATGTTTACGAGAAAGATTTGGGTTCTATTTCGGTTGGGCAGGTAATCGATTTTGTATTGACGAATCAGTCTAACAAATCCATTAAAGGAAAGATTTTCGGAATCAATAAATCTTTTTCTAACGAAAGTAAAACCGTTGCCGTTCACGCCAAAATCGATCCTGCCGATGCAAAAGGATTGATTCCTGGAATGTATGTTTCTGCTAATATCAATATTACAAATGCGACCGTTCCAGCATTGCCAAAAGATGCTGTCGTTCGTAATGCTGATAAATATTTTGTTTTTATTCAAGAAGAAGCTAATTCCGAAGAAAAGCATAATCATGCCGAAGGCGAAAAAGAAGAATCACACGAAAAAGAAATTCATTTCAAAGCAGTTGAAGTTATTCCAGGAACATCAGATTTAGGTTTTACAGAAGTAAAATTTGTAGACAAAATCGCGTCTGATGTTAAAATCGTTACCAAAGGTGCTTTTTATCTGCTGTCAGCAATGAAAGGCGGAGGCGAGCATGAGCATTGATTCTTTTAAGATTCTGAGGTGCTGAGGGACTAAGGTTTTTTTTGATGGTGAAAAATTTGCGCGCAAAGTCGCAGAGTCGCCAAGTTTTCTTTTAATAATTAAATTGCCTTGAGCTAAAAGCTGTAGGCAATTCAAAATAAAAAACTTAGTGTCTCAGCGCCTTTGTGGCAATAAACAAAATGCTTAAATTTAGAACATTATTAAAACAAAGTCTCTCAATATAAAAACGTGAAACTTTAAACGTGAAACTCAAAAAATGATACATCAAGATAAAGAAATAAAAAGCACAAAAAATAAAGCCAAACCTTCCTGCTGCTGTTCGCATGATGAACCCGTGCACTCAGATAATGACGGGCACAATCATGATCACGACGGTCATGACCATGAACATAATGTAGAAGGCAGTTGGTTTAAATTGTTTCTGCCGGCTATAATTTCTTTTGTTCTATTATTAATCGGAGTCACTTTTGATAATTACTTTCCGCAAAGCTGGTTTACAGGATATGTGAGAACTATCTGGTATGCAATAGCTTATCTTCCGGTTGGACTTCCAGTTTTAAGAGAAGCTTATGAAAGCATTGTAAAAGGTGACGTTTTCTCAGAATTTTTCCTAATGTGCATCGCTACAATCGGCGCATTTGCCATTGGAGAATATCCAGAAGGTGTTGCCGTTATGCTATTTTATACTATTGGAGAAACCTTTCAGGGAATGGCGGTTAATAGAGCCAAATCGAGTATTAAAAGTCTGCTTGACCAGCGTCCAGATGAAGTTCATGTTTTAGAAAATAATGTGGCAGTAAAAGTCAAAGCCAAAGACGTTCAGATTGGCGCTGTTATTCAGCTTAAAGCAGGAGAAAAATTAGGATTAGACGGCGAATTATTATCAGATTCGGCTTCGTTCAATACAGCAGCTTTAACAGGAGAAAGCAAACCCGACACGAAAAAGAAAGGAGAAACCGTTCTGGCAGGAATGATTAACGGAAACACAATTGCAGATGTAAAAGTAACTACAGCTTACAACGACAGTAAATTGTCTAAAATTTTAGAATTAGTTCAAAACGCTGCAACAAAGAAAGCTCCTGCAGAATTATTTATTAGAAAGTTTGCTAAAATCTATACGCCAATTGTAGTATATCTGGCGATTGCTATTTGTCTGCTTCCAATGCTTTTTGTAGACCATTATGTTTTTAGCGATTGGCTGTACAGAGCTTTGGTCTTTTTGGTAATTTCATGTCCTTGCGCTTTGGTAATCAGCATTCCGCTGGGTTATTTTGGCGGAATCGGCGCTGCAAGTAAAAATGGAATTCTCTTTAAAGGCAGTAATTTTCTAGATAGTATTTCGACAATTCAGAATGTTGTTGTTGATAAAACAGGTACTATGACAGAAGGAGTTTTTAAAGTTCAGGAAGTCATCATAAAACCAGAATTTGATAAAGAGGAAATCCTGAAATTGGTCAATGCTTTAGAAAGCCGAAGCACACACCCTGTGGCAACAGCAATTCATAATCATGTAGGGCAGATTGATGCTGCAGTTGAATTGAAAGATATTGAAGAGGTCTCGGGACATGGATTAAAAGGTTCATACAACGGAAAAGAGCTATATGTTGGAAATTTTAAACTTCTGGATAAGTTTTCAATAGCTTATGATATCGACCCCACTTCAATAGTATATACTACCATTGCAATTGCTTACGAAGGGAAATTTGCAGGTTATTTAACCATTGCCGACGAAATCAAAGCCGATGCCCAAGAAACGGTTACAAAACTAAAATCTTTAGGCGTAAAACTAACTATGCTGAGCGGTGATAAAACCAATGTTGTGCAATTTGTTGCAGATAAACTTGGAATTACAAAAGCTTTTGGAGATTTGCTTCCAGAAGATAAAGTCAATAAAGTAAACGAAATTAAAGCCAGAAACGAAACTATTGCTTTTGTGGGTGATGGCGTAAATGATGCACCCGTAATCGCTTTAAGCACAGTCGGAATTGCGATGGGAGGCTTGGGAAGTGACGCCGCAATTGAAACCGCAGATGTTGTCATTCAGGACGATAAACCGAGTAAAATTGCAATGGCAATTAACATTGGTAAACAAACCAAAAAGATTGTGTGGCAGAATATTACTTTGGCTTTCGTAGTAAAAGCTTTTGTTTTAATTCTCGGCGCGGGCGGACTGGCTACAATGTGGGAAGCTGTTTTTGCTGATGTTGGAGTTGCGCTGTTAGCGATTCTAAACGCGGTAAGAATTCAGAAGATGAAGTTTTAATTTGTCGCAAAAAATAAAAGCTCGATTCATTTATTTGAATTGGGCTTTAGTATTTTTTATTTCACTTTTTTAAATGCTTGGGTTCCTGAATTTCGCCATTGCCAAAAGACCAGTTTTCAAGTCCATTGTTTTCTAATAAAACAATGATTACATTATTAATTGTTATTTCTGTTGAAGCAGCAATTCTGGATGCAATTTGATGGTACAACTTCTTTTTTTGTTCTACAGTTCTTCCTTGACCTGCCGTAATTTGGATGTAGACGATATCTTCAGAATGCGAAATTCCAAGGTAACTTTCAGGATATTTTATTTGATGAGGTTCTAATTCTTCAATAACATGAAAATAATCATCCTGCGGAATATTAAATTCGGCAATTAAAGATTCATGAATTGCTTGAGAAATACTATTTTTTGTTTCTACTGAAAGTTTTTTCGGCAGACTGATTCGAACAAATGGCATTTTATGTTTTTATATTTTACAATTACAAAGATAGAAGCTCTTTCTCAATATTAAGTAAGAGTGCAAAAAGAAACCCCGAAGATTTAGTTCGGGGTTTCTTTGTAAATAATTAGACTATTTCACTTCTTCAAAATCTCCAGGTTTCCAGCTTCCGTTAAAAGCAGGAGCTTCGGGACCGTAAATTCTAAAATAAGTAAACCAGCCTTTATCAGGAAGAGTTTGAATCCAGACATTTTCTTTTCCTGTTGGGGCTTTTGGACCAAAATACAATTCAACAGAAGAACCTTTTTTATCCTTCAGTTCGAACATAGAACGCAAAGCAGCTTTATTTTGATTGGTCAAGATTTCACTTCTTGTTGCATTATCATAAATCGTAACCGACCAAAAGAGTTTGGCAGGAACAGGCAGTGGAACGGTTAATTTGTATGTTTTGCTTCCGTCCAAATATTTTCCATTATTATCTTTCATTCCGAGCCAATACAATGAACCTGCGCCAGGAGCACGATTAAACATAGCCGGAGATTCTACCTGTGCCTGATAAAACCATTTTTCTCGTGCGTAGAGATCGGTATAGTTTTCAGTATCAAACGTACCATTTGCGTAGCGCAAAACTGCCCATTCCCATTGACGGTCTTTCCATACAATGCGGTCTGGTCTTCGGTCGGCAAAAGATTGTACACGCATTATGGCATTTCCTTTTTGAGCTGCTTTTTCTAAAATAGCTTTCATTCGAGCATCTGGATTAAAAGGTTTTCCTTTTTCGATTCCAAGTTCAGCCAATTCTCCATACATAATGCGATACGCAGGATTAGCGGGTTCTTTTTGAATCAAATCATTCAGTTTTTCCCAGTATTTAATGTTGTTTTCCCACGAAAGTGGAGTGAAATCAGCGCCTTTTTTATTCAAGCTCACCCATGTCGGCTCTTTCCAGTCTGCCGGTTTATTGAGCGGATAGACTTTTACAGATTTCATTAAGGCTTCGGCAGTTTCTGCTTTTCCGTCAAGCGGAAGTGCTCTTAACATCAATATTAATCGATTAGTTGTAGGTTTTCCAACAAAATATCCTGCAGGAATTTTGCCCGTATATCCAGGCGGTACAATAATATGTTTGCCGCCTTTTCCTTTGTCTGGACCAGGAAGACCAATATCCATGATATACAATTGATTCAAATCATTTGCTACAGACATTAACGGTCCGGGCGGAACATCAACAACCATTGGACCGTATTCTGAAAGGTCAAAAACTAGTCCGGCATATTTAGTATCGGAGTTTGGCGTGAAAACAAGCTGGTTTGGAGTTCCGTCTAATATGGCAAACGTTTTATTGGGAACAACTCCATTATTTAAGTTTCCTTCCCAAGTGCCTACAAATGATACCGATGGATAAAAGAATCTGTACGTTTGAATGGCTCGGTTTAAATCCGCTTCATCGTAGGCATTTTTAATAGTAGAATCTGTTGGGTAACCTCCAACAAATTCAAATTCGGAATCAGATTTAGAGTTCGATTCTGAATTTGAATCTGAAGTTGTTGGATTTTCTATTTTCTTTTGAGTACAAGAAGCAAGTAAAAAGCAGACTAAAAGAGACGAAAGATAAATTTTGGCTTTCATGATTTTAAGTATTTGATTTGTAGTTGTATGTGTAATCAAAATTAGAGGTTCTATAAGAATATTTTTATAGAATTGAGATTAAAAATGGTTGCATATTACAATATGCAACACAAAAAAAGCCAAATCATGAAGGATTTGCCTTTGATTTTAAGTATTGCAACATTGTTTAATCAAATTGTAATGCAATTGACATTCCGTTATTTTCTAGTTTAATTTCTGTTTTATTGCTTTCAGATGGAGTTTGTGTAGGATACCAGTTTCGATTTGGTTTCACCATAATCAACAAACCTTCGTCGTCTCCAATTGCAGCAAAAAGTTCGCTGTTGGCGTTTTTAGAAAAAAGTTCCAGTCCGTGTTTTGCTGCTAATTGTTTTCCCAATTCTAGTGGATTTTCATCCACAATCCCAATCTCGCTGATATTTAAAATCGACTTGGAAGTGAATGTTTCTGTTTGCGAATTTTCGAGATCGTGTCGGGCAATAAATTCCAGTAAATTTCCATTATTATCGTAGAAATAAACGGCGTTTGCATTCCAGTTTTCAAAATTGGTAATCACATTTTGATCTTCAATAACAATTAAATCTACTTTGCTTTTGCACCATTCAATGGCTTCATCCAATTTGTTCTGAGGAATATTAAAAGCAAAATGATAAATCGATTTAAACGCTGCATTTTCAACAAATTCTAAAACGGAGTTCCCAGCTTGAATGGAAATTGAGTTTGTCTTTTTTTCTATGATTGGAAGTTCTAAAACATCTTGATAAAATATTGCCGTCTGCTGAATATTATTGCTCTGAATTTGGATGTGTTGTAATTTCATATTGGTATTTTTTATTGAAGAAAAAAAAGCTTCCTCTGTTTCAAACAAATTTAAAAAATCGCTTGTGGACTATGGTTGGAGTGCTATTTTATACTTTGATGAAACAATAGGAAATTAGTATTGAAAATTCTGCATTAGAAATAAAAAAAGCCCATTTCCAAAAAGAAAATGGGCTGACTAGATTTGCAGATTTGGGGCAATTTACAAACTAACTAAATTATTTCGGCATTTCTGGCACCATAATTCTTCTGGTTGGCGTACTCAAAGTTTCTATAAAAGCCAGAAGATCACTTATTTCTTCTTTACTTAAATTCAGTTTTTTAAGGGCAGGATCTACTTTCGGAATTAGCGAATCTCTTGGAGTTCCCAGATATTTTTTCTGAACAGGAGATGGGTTTCCTAAATTGTACAATTCCACTACATCTAAAAGAGTTGGAAAATGTCCGTGATGCATCCACGGTTTTGTGTTTACAACTTCACGAAGCGTTGGCGTTCTGAATTTGCCAATATCATTTACATCTTTCGTCACGTTATAACGCCCGAAATCTTCGTTTTTTGTTCCAAATAAAGTTTGGCCATCGTTATGAAACTGATTGTCGCTGAAATAAGGCGTATTATGGCAGTTGATGCATTGCGCTTTGGTTCTGAATAAATGCATTCCCTTAACCTGAGAATCGGTAAAAGCCTCCGATTTTCCACTCACAAAATGATCAAATTTACTTTTCGGACTATTGATTGATCTTTCAAAAGTCGCAATCGCATATTGAATTCGCTCTAAAGTCACTTTTTTGTCGCCAAAAGCAGCCGTAAATAAAGAATTATAACCTTTAATCTTCGCAATTTTATCAACGGCAATTGTGAGTTTTTCATTCATTTCCAAAGGATCCGAAACAGGAAACTGAGCCTGATCTTCTAAACTAGAAGCGCGTCCGTCCCAAAATAGAGAAGTGGCATAAGCGGAGTTTAATATAGTCATCGAATTACGTTTTCCCGTTTGGCGATCATGCCCGAAAGAACGCGTCAAATTGTCTGTCCAGCCCAATTCTGGATTATGACAGGAAGCGCACGCAATTTGTCCGCTCCGAGATAATCTCGGATCAAAAAACAAGATCTTCCCCAAGCTTTCTTTTACCTTAGAATATGGATTGTAAGCAGGATATGGAACAGCAGGAAGCACTCCAATATCCTCAAATTTAGATTTATCAACACTTTCGTGCAATTCCGCAGCAGGCCATTTTGAAACATCACCGCTGGAATAGACTTTTCGTAATTCCTGAACATCAATATAATCTGGTTCTTCAACGCTTTTATAAGCCGACAAACCCAGCAGGAAAAGGAGTGGGAAGATTAGTTTTTTCAATTTTTTTTTATGTTTTTGTTTTTTTTGTTTCAGGTTTCAGGTTTCACGTCTCAGTCTCAGTCTCAGTCTCAGTCTCAGTCTCAGTCTCAGTCTCAGTCTCAGTGTTTCGTTAGGCTCCAAAAGCTTTGTCAAAGTTTTAAACTTTGACAAAGCTTCCTCATTGGAACTGAAAACTGAAAACTGAAAACTGAAAACTGAAAACTGAGACTGAGTACTACTCTAAAGCGTAACCTCCTTAGGACATGGAATGTTTAAAGGACTTGGCTTCGTATAGACTCTATTGTTGTACATTCTGTATTGTGTAGAAACTGTTCCTCCAAAAAGTTTATCGTTTGTTAGTTTTAATTCGAATGAAATTTCATATAAACCGTTGCTGATTTCTTTGTAAGTTCCATCTCCGGAAATAGCTATAACATGTGTATTTGTGGCACTCGATCCGATAGTAATATCCTGCGGAATTACCAGAACTGTTCCTTCTGTTTTGCTGTTTCCATTTGCAGGGAAAAATTCTAGAGCTGAGGTAATATTAAATCCAGGAGAAACGGCAGCCGAATTACTTTCATTTGAAAACCATCTTTTTAAACCAAAAGAATTGACTGTATTAGTCCCAGTTGAAACATTAAATCCAATTTTGAAGGCGTCGTGGTAAACATCGTCATTTGGATTTGCTGTTCCTTTATCGCTGTACAAAATAGCATTTTCGTTGTCTTTTGTTACAATAACCGGAAAAGTTAAAGCGTTAAAAGTCTGCCATGTACAATTACCATTATTATTAAACCAATGCTCGCCGTAAGTCAGATAAAATGCATTTGCAGGATCTGTAAATTTTGATGCGGGATAGGCCTGAACATCTCTTGGCGATTTTATTGGTTTTACAATAGTTAAATTAATGCTTCCGGTCGCAGTATAATTTGGAATATTTACTAATGTAATTTTTGATTCATAACGCGCATCATCATTTTGAATATCTTCTAGCAGCGTTAAATGATAATTGATGGAACTTCTGTTGTCACCAAAATCGTCATGAGTTAAAGAATATTCAAAACCGTTTTGAAATTTGAAAATAGATGCATTTTCAATTTCCGAAGGGATAAATCCGTTTGGAAAATTTACTTTAAAATCAATAGTTTCGCCAACTTCTCCTTTTACTATATATTGATTAACTGGAAAGGTATAAGAAGTGCTTATGCTGCCCAGATTAATTGTAAAAACATTATTTGGGGCATAGGTATTTAAATTTCCGATGTGAATTTCAGGATCAGATGCATTTTCTAATTTTAAGGTTATGGATTGTTTGTCTGTCCATCTTTTTTCAAAAGAAAGATAAATGGTATCTGTCAATTTATTTCCCTGAAACAGTAATTCGGTTTTTGGTTCCAGTCTGAAAGTGCTTAAATCTCCAGAGCTCGTCGTGCTGAAATTAACTGTTACGGGCGATTTTAAATTTTTTGAAGTTAAGCTTACCGGAACTTTTAAAACCCTAACTGATTGATTTTCATAATTGGATATAGGTAAAGTCGTGGTGTTTAAAACTGGATATTCTACAGGTATGTTATTACTGTTTACTATAAAATTAAACCTAACAAAAGGATCAACAGTAGAATCTAGTTTATAATCGTCTTTTGAACAAGAAAATAAAGTGATAACAATACTTAAGATGGATATAAATTTAATAGAATTCATTTTGCTTTAAGTTTGTGTTAAGGTTAATATTACGGCGCGGTATTGGCAGTATAAATTTTGGAGACGGATAGTTAAGACTACAGTTTAACGAGATACAGCCGTCATTTCTTGAAACATCCTTTTTATTTCTGGCGATGTCAAACAGGAAATGTCCTTCGAAACTAAGTTCCTTTCTTCTTTCTAAAAATACAGCCTCTCTCAGATTTTCAGAGTTTTGAAAAGTCACGGCATTTGCTCTGGTTCTAATAACGTTAATATCTTGTACTGCCTGATCTGTATTGTTGAGCTCAAGTGCGGCTTCGGCACGAATTAAGTACTGTTCGCTTAATCTAAAAGCTACATAACCAGGATTTCCCTGAAATTTTTCAGTGAAATAATAATTTAAATCTTGACCTTGTAAATTAACTAATGTTGTTAAAGGGTGATTGGTAAACAATTGCTTACGGATGTCTCCGCTTTCATACAAATTCACTAGATCTTCAGAAGCTGCATATTTGCCATATAGCGAAGTTGATGTATATCCAAAAAATGCCGACATTGATCCGCTGGATGTTCCTTCCTGAGTTCTTGGTATTGAAAATTCTAAAAGGATTTCTGATATTGGAAGATCTGGTTTTTTCCATTCGGCAATGTAATCGGCGGAACTTACTAAGTTAACTCCAGAATTTTTAATCACATCATCTGCTGTGTCATAAGCATTTTTCCAGTCTTTTTTAGATAAATATACTCTTGCTAATAAAGCTTTTGTATTGTTCTTATTGAAATAAGAATAATTAGGACCATTTAAAAGTACAATATCCGAATACAGATTTAGAGCATCTGTAAGATCGGTAATTATCAAATTATAGGTATTGGCCGCTGTTTCTCTGGCAGGATATTGTATTCCGTTTGTGATTGATTTTGTAATGTAAACGATTCCTTTGTGCGAAGCATCATCAGTAAATCCGTAGCTTTGACTGTAGAGTTCACTTAACTGAAAATGGGCGTATGCTCTTGCAGTTAAGGCTTCGGCTTTTAACTGTCTTTTTTCAATATCTGTCGCATCTTTCAAAGCATCTGTAAATTCCAGAATTAAATTGGCCTGATTGATAATGTCGTAACTATTAGTATAGAATTCAGAGAAATCGGAATCATCAGCCAAATCATTAAAGTTGTATACATTTTCTACATTACCAGAGATTCCTACAGAACCTATACTGCTGTTGGTAGTAACAGATGGAGTGAATTTTAGATTTCCTCCCAAAAGATCAGCATACACCACAAAAGCTTCGGTTCTAACCGCAGCTTGAATCTCGCCATACAGACCGTTTAAAGCTTCGAGAACTCCTTTTTTAGTTGATAATTGTTCATTAATAGAAGTTTGTGTTCCCGGTTCCTGCTCTAGGAAATCACTGCAGCCTTGAAACATGCCTATTGCAGCTAATAACAGGGTAAATTTGAATTTATTTATATTTTTTAAATATTTCATCTTTTTAAAATTTAGCATTAATACCCATCGAAATAGTTCTGGCTTGAGGATAAGTGTAATAAAACTCCCTAATACCGTTCATACCTCGCGGACTCTTTTCTTTATACCAATAGAGTACATTAGAAACATCTCCAAAAACAGTTAATGCATCAATAAATATATTTTTTAGCGGAACATTGTAACTTAGGTTTATGTTGCTGATTTTGATATAAGTAGCGTCATATACATTTTTACTCATGTTTGATATTAAAGTATTGTTTCCTGGTGAGGGCTGTGTTACAATATCTCCTGGATTTCTCCAGTAATCGTATGCATTTACAGACAAATTTCTGTTAATGGTATTTCTATATTTTGCAATAATCTCATCTGAAACTAATTTATCGCCTCCCCATTGATAAGCTCCTGTAATAGATAATGTTATATCATTGTACGAAATTCTGTTGCTAAATCCTCCAAAAGCTTTAGGCTGTCTGTCACCAATAGGTTCCCAGTCTGCATTCGTAAACAATTTTGCATAAGTAGCAGCATCATAAACCTGTCCATCCTTTTTGATCATGTCGCGACCTGTAGCAGGATCAACACCAACCCAGTTTACTCCCCAAATAGTCGACGTACTGTAGCCGATTTTTTGCGCAATAGCGAGGTTTGCGGTTGAGTATTCGTCTCCGAGACCTTTTAAATTGGTTACTTTGTTATCGATTGTAGCAATGTTAAATGAGGTACTCCATTTAAATTTTCCTTTTTGAAACCACTTAAATCTTGTTGTAAATTCAAAACCCTTATTATACATATCTGCACCATTTAATTCTACAGAAGTATAGCCGTTTTCTGCTGGAACTTCTCTGGAAACAATTAAATCAGATAAATCATCATAGTAATATTCTAGTGTCATTTCTATCGTATTAAAGACGTTAAAATCGATTCCGGCATTAAATTTTGTATTTTTTTCCCAACTTAAGCCACCATTAGGTGCATCGCTGGGAGTAGCATAATATTCACCATTATAGCCATTTTGAGCAAAATTGTATAAACCTTTAGAACGGTAAGAACCTATTCTTGAGTTACCAGTTGAACCATAACTTAATTTTAATTTTAAGAAGTCAATCCAGCGGTTTGATTTTAAGAAGTTTTCATTACTTGTAATCCATGCTAAACCAGCCCCGCTGTTTAAAGCTACGTTAGTGTCATCACCAAAAACAGAACTTTCATCGCGTCTAATATTCCCTAAGAAAAAATACCTTTTTTTATAATTATAGTTAAATTGAGAAAATACAGAAACTCTTGAATTATTACTGATCTCATATTCATAAGTTTGTTTTGTCTTCGTTTCATCTACTTTTGGTGTATCAATATTATCATCCTGCAAAGCATTTGAAACTGGATTAATAACATTTGGATTAATAAATCCAGTACCAGATATATAAGCAAATCTTCCTTTTTCTTCAGCAAGTTCAAATCCTACAACGCCATCAATTCCATGACTTTTATTCAATTGTTTATTAAAAAGCATTTGCGCCTGCCAATTCCATTTTGTTGATTTTCGATCATTTATAGCTCTTCTTCCCCAGTTTGGGTACACAATGCCATTTAAAGTAAAGCTGCCGCTTGTACGTCCGCTTTCGTTTTCTCCTGAAAAATAGCGATCCTGTTCTTTGTCTTTATAATCAATTCCGAATAGGGTTGAGAATTTAATTATATCGTTTAGCTTATAGTTTAAGTTTAGACTTCCTAAAAGACCATATGTATTCGTTTCGTTTTTATTTTGGGCAATAGCCGCCAACGGATTTCCACCAGTCGTACCCGTAACTCCTGTTAAGGTATAAGAACCATCTGCATTATAAGGAGCTATAGTAGGAACGTAAGCAAATGAATAATACATATTTGGAGCTGTTTTTTGAATGTAACTTGGATTCAGAAACATGCTTACATCTAATTTCGAAAATTTATAGCCTAAATTGATTCCCGCATTCAATTGTTTTGTTTTATTTCCTAATTGAGGTTCGTCGATATCTAAATATGAAACATTCGTACGATATGAAAATTTAGAATCAGCACCAGAAACATTGAAGTTATATTTGTTGTAAACCCCTGATTTATTTAATAAGTCAAACCAGTTGGTATTAACACCATTATAGGAAATAAGTGCGCTGGAACCTGTTCCAGTTAAGTACGCATTTCGCATTTCTGTATACTGCTCACCGTTTAAATATTTAATTTGATTAACGGCAGAAGAAACTCCTAATTGATTAGAAAAGCCAAATTTAGCTTTTCCGATTTTTCCTTTTTTAGTTGTAATCAAAATTACGCCGTTTGCTCCATCAGCTCCATATATACCCACAGCTGCTGCATCTTTTAAAACGGTAAAACTTTCAATATTTTCTGGAGCAATTTGTGCCAGAGGGTTTGATAAAGTTTCTGAAAATGAAGTTTGACCATTAAAAAAAGAACTGTCAATAAAAGTTTCTTCACTCATAATAACACCATCCACAATAATTAATGGCTGAGAGGAAGTTCCTGTTATATTTCCATTTATAGGTGTTAAAGTTCCCTGACCGCGAATATTGATTTTAACCGGGCCGCCAACTCCAGATGTATTTTCAATTAAAACCCCTGCAATTTGTCCTTCAAGCATCTTGTCGATACTTTCAGAAGCTTGCTGTACTGGAATATCTTTAGCTGAAATTGTCGAAATACTCCCTACAATTTCTTCCTTTAGTTTTGTAGTTCCATAAGATGAAGTAATCACAACAGGATTCAATTCATCTGTGGTTTCCTGCAGATAGAAAACAAAATCTTTATTATTTCCAGCTTGTCGTGACTGAGATTCCATTCCTAAAAATCCAACTTCAAGAATAAGATTTGAAATGTTATTTCCTTTTAACTGATAAACAAATTTTCCGTTAAAGTCTGTAATGGCGCCCATTCCAGTTCCTTTTATACGAATAGCTGCGCCTGGAAGCGGTTGTTTGTCTTTGGCATTATAAACCGTTCCGCTGATGAATCTTTCGGTTTCCTGTGCTGCGCCAGAATCATTTGTAGAACTTGCGCTGGTCAGTAAGACCTGCTTTTTCTGAATATAAAAAGAGATATTTTTTCCGTCAAATAACTTAGTCAAAGTGGTTTCCAATGATGCATTATCAACATTGATATCGGCTAATTGTTCTGCATCAATTTTTCGGGCATTGTAAATAATCCTATAATCAGTCTGCTGTTCAATCGATTTGATAATTAAGCTTATAGGTTTATTTTTTACATGTAATGTAATGTTTTTATTTTGAGAAAAAGCTGAAAAACAGGATAATAGAAAGCCTAAGAAAAATAGAATTTTTCTTGAATTGGGATGTATCGTAAAAGTCATGTTTATTTAGTTATGGAAAATTGGTGTAATAGTAATTGTGTTTTGTTTAATGGAATAATTAAAAGGCGTGTCACGTTTTAGAAGTTCTAAAATATTGGAGACACTAGACTCACTAATTTTTATTGAACCTGTAAAACTCTGTCTGGCCAAAACAGTATTTTCGTTGATAATTTCAACGTCATAAGTACGTTCAATAATTTTTGCAATATTTGAAAATGGGGTATTTTGAAATACAAGTTCGCCTTGAGTCCAAGCTTCATAAACAGCTGTGTCAACTGTTTGGGTTACGATTTTTTTAGACTCATTCTGCCAGACTGCCATTTGTGACGGTTTAAGCAAAACGGCGTTTAAAGGATTGTCTTTTTCAGACATTTGAATAATTCCTTCAACCAAAACACTACTCACAGTTTTGTCTTCGGGATATGCAGTCACATTAAATTTTGTTCCGAGAACTTCAATATCAATTTTATCAGAATGAACAATAAACGGATGCTGTTTATCTTTGGCAACTTCAAAAAAAGCTTCACCAGTTAAATAAACATTCCTTTTTCCGTTTATTCCAAATTGCTCTGGATAGCGTAAAGTAGTTCCAGAATTTAAACTTACAAAGGTACCATCTGAAAGTGTAAGCTTAAATCTTTTTCCATACGGAACTGTAAGCGTATGATAGGAAACTTCTTTATCTAGAACTTTTCCGAAATAAACAATTCGGTCTGAAAATTTTCGGGCGATCAATTCGCCTTTATCATTGACTAAAGCATTCTCATTTTTATGCGTAAAATATTCAAAACTTCCATCGCTTAATTCCAGAACAATTTCTTTAGAATCTGTTGTTCTTTCATTAAAATAAAAAGCAAGTCTTGTTAAACCCAACAATACCACAAGAACGGCCGCGTATCTAAAATACTTTCTTGTATTATTTTTTGGTTTCAATGCAATTACTGGAGAAGTATCACGTGAAATAGTTCCAGTAACTGCTGTTAAAGCCCAAGTCTTTTTTAAAGTTATAAAATGCTTTTTGTTTTCTTCTGAGGCATCAATCCAATCAAAAAGTTGTTGAACTTCTTGTTCTGAAGCTTCATTAGATAAGTATTTATAAATTAGTTCCGATGTCATAAATGCGTTTTTTAAACTTCTCGCCATAGTTAGTACACTTCAGAAATAAAATACCCTACCTTTTATTCTTAATTATTATAAATAAGGATAAAGATTAGAAACAGATAGTCCGATAATTTGGTTTTTAAAATCTTCAAAGCCTTTGTCATATGGGCTTCTACAGCTTTTAAAGTTACTTCCATTTCTTCGGCTATTTCTGCATTTTTTTTATTCTCAAAGCGTTTTTTAATAAAAACTTCGCGGGTTTTGGGCGGTAATTCATTAATTGATTCCTGAATAATACGCTCCAATTCTGTTAATTCTAATGTGTCGAACTGAATTGAATTTAAAACCTCAATATCCAATTCTCGTTCTTTGTGGTTAAGCAGGTCATTCTTAAATTTGTCCTTAACTTTATTGTGGCGGATTAAATTCAGACATTTTGATTTGGCATAAGTAAATAAGAAAGCTTGAATACCATTAATAGATTCTACGTTTTCTCTATTTTGCCATAAGTGTAGTAAGGCTTCTTGAGCAAGGTTTTCAGCTTCGTCCTGATCATAAATAAACTGAACACTGAAAGATTGGATTCGCCTAAAATATTTATCGTAAAAAAACTTAAATGCAGTTTCGTCTCCTTCTTTAAAGGATTTGAAGAGATTTAATTCGAAACTGGTATTTTGGTTCATTAAACGAAATTTACTTTGGGAAAGCAATATTAAGTAAATTTTAAAAACTACTCAGATTTGCTCAGAAAGCGGCAAATATAAAAGTTTATTTATATTAATTCTAAATAAAATAATATTATTGATTGTTTGCAGAAATTTTATTCAGAATAGGTTTAGAAACAAGAATCAGCTAGTGATTTTTAATGCAAAGTTTTTGATATGCTGGGGTATTTTACCGCAAAGCACGCAAAGGTTTTTTTGTATGCTATTTTTTTAACGCAAAGCACGCAGAGTTTTTTTGATGTGCAAACTTTTTAAGACACAGAGTTCGCAAAGTTTTGTGTAAAAACTCTTCGAACGTATATTTTAGCCACAGATTAAAAGGATTAAAAGGATTAAAAGGATTAAAATTTCTAAAATCTGTTTAATCTGTGAAATCTGTGGCTACATATTTAGACTCCAATTATTAGCAAATCTTTGTGTAAAAACTTTGCAAACTATGTGTCCTCTGTGGTAAAATAAGTTCTTAAGGTTTTCTAAAACATAGCCCGCGGTTTTAACCACGGGAACACATAGAATAAATTTGTTGCGTTCTCAATGGTTGAAACCATTAGCTATGTTTGAATATTAGCGAACATTTAAGTAAGTCTTATCGTTCTTACGGTTAACCCTTAATTAAGAATCAAATCAATATTTTTAGATAAATTTGAAACCAATTCCGGCTTATCGCTGTTTCTTAAAAGCCACGGAACAAGTTTTCCCTTGTTTATGATTTCTTGTTTAGAATAAACCAAACTAAAATATTCCGGTGAGTTTGGAGCTGCTTTTACATCTTCGTAATAATAACGCGACTTTTTTAGAGATGGATATTTCCCTAGTAAATAATCGTTTAAAGTGTAAGAAGCACCTTCCTTGTATAAATCTGGCGAAAGGATAGGAGTGATTGTAATTTTTTGAATGTTATTTTTTAAATCACTGTAAGCTTGTTTTGTCGTAGAAAAATTAGATTGTTTTATATGATCTTTTTCAGATAATTGTCTAATAACAGAAAGCCTGACAAAATCCCCATTTATTTCAATTACTTTAAAAATAAAATAATTTGTCTGCATACTCTGACTCCCGTTTGAACCTCTTTCTCTGCTGAAAATAAAACTGCCTAATTGCAATTTGTGTTCAGGTGTATTAATCGCTTTTTTCCACTTATAGGGATTGTAAACCAATTGTTTAAAGGCGTATAGAATGATAATAATTAAAAGGCTTACTAAAAGTATTTTTTTCATTGAATGGAAATTTTATTAAAAATACTAAAACGGGAATGTTTTAACGCAAAGAACGCAAAGGTTTTTTGATGTGGGAAACTTTTTAAAACACAGAGTTCGCAAAGCTTTGTGTAAAAACTTTGCAAACTCTCTGTAAACCTCAGTGTTCTCTGTGGTTAAAAAACATTTCTATTTACCAAACCCCAAAAAAATTTAGCATCCCGAGGCTTCAGTATTACGTAAATATTTATGTTCTCTGCGGTTAAATAGCGTTTCTATTTAAATTCCTCCATCCAAAACCAATCAAGACTAAATTGAAAAGCAGTAATGGTAAAAATGCTTTTGCAAAACTTATTTGTGTTGGGTCATTGAACGTTTCAACTTTAAACTTATCCCATTTTTCAGCATTTACGGGAGCTTCTGAGAATATTTTTGGGTAAAAATACAATCTCATTTTTTCATGAAAATGCTTCGTTTCTTTCAAAAATAAAAGCTGATTTCCTAAATCGGCGTGGGCGATTTCGTTTAGCTGCAACTGCGTATGAAGCGTTGGTATAAATTGTGCAATTCTCTGACTGGCAAGGTTTCGCTGCTGTAATTTGGTTTCCAATTCGCGGGATTCAGCTGCCGACTCATCGTCGCCCATTTGCTGCATCGCGTAATACCAAAGCCAGCTGAATTCTTTTTCTGGTAAAACATAACTTTTAAACTGCGGGTAATGTTTATAAAATTTCTCCACAGTCTCATTTTTATCCATGTCCCATTTTTCGTGATACGCATTTCTCTGTTTCAAAGTCAGTTCTAAAGCTTCTGGAACTTTGTATTGATTAACGATGTAAGCATTAATTCCGGCAGGAACAATGATTATTAAAAACAACCAGACTGTCAATAATAAAACAGCATTAAAATTAGAATGTTTTTGAAGTGAAACAATAAAAAAGCATATCGAAAACCAAAATAAAATATACAGAATCCCTAGTCCGTAAAAGAGGAAAAAAGTCTGATCCAGTGGAATATTCAAGAATAAAACAGCTGTCAAAAGTAAAATAGTAAACAATGCGATTAAACTCAAAATTCTAACGTAAAATAACTGTAGAATGTAAATGAAGGAATTCTGACTTTGCGTTGCTACAATTTTCCAAGTACCGCTTTCTTTTTCTTCTGAAATAAGATTGTACGAAAAGGAAATTATTAAAAGCGGAAAAAGATAAGTCAGCACAAAACTAAAATCGATATTTCCTGCCAGAAGATTATTCGGGTTATTGAGTTCTGAATCGTATTTCTGGCCTTCCAATCCACGAATCGTAACACTTTGAATAGAAGGATTAACATCGCGTTGTCCGATTGCTAAACTGTTTATAGGCAGCGTTTTATTGACTAAGGAGAATTTGATGTAATACAATAAAAGTCCGATTTCATCTTTATGAAACGCGGCATTTCTGGCGATATGTTCTTTCTGGTAAACAGCAGCTTGTTCAATATTGCTCTGCTGTTTTTCCTGAAATTGTTTTCCAATTAAAAGACTTATAAAACCAATGCACAACAAGAAAAGCAGCCCTATTTTGGTTCCTTTTGACCGAATGAAATTTTTATATAATAATGCTAACATATTAAATGGCTTTAAGTTTTTTGGATGCAATTCGAACTAAAATGAAAAGCAGTGAAATCCAGAGAATAATTGAAATAATCGAGATAATTTCGTTTTTAAGAACCGTTCCGATTTTTTTAGGTTCGTAGTGAAATTCTTCTACATCGGCCCAATGTTCTTTACCAATCGTAAGCGGTTTATCATTTGGTCCAGGTTTTTTATTGCTGATGTATTTAATCTGCAGTCCATTCATTTTCTGCGCCATTGCATAACGATAATCTTCGGCTTGTTTTTGAAAATCTACATACGATTCGTAATCGGTATTGGATAAACCCATCGATAAGTTTTTCATCGCGATATAAGGATTCAAAAAGGAAACTGTCTTTGAAAAGCTATTCTGCTTTTTGTAAATTTTTAAAAGCTCGGCTAAATGCTCATTGTAAATTCTGGAACTAATTTTTTCTCCTTCGGTCATAATATAACCAGAGTAATTGAATGGAAGTTTTTGCACAGAATCGACTTTGTAAGCGCGAAGCAGTGAATCTTTTATGGCTTTATAATGCGGATCATTCGGATTATGACTGTCTCCCTGCTTCAAAATATCTTTTTCGATATCGCTGTTAAATTGGATCTTAGAAGGCGCTTCGTAAATATATGCCCCAATTGCCTGCGTTGTCCTTGGCAGAATAATGGTAAAAAGAAGCCAAATTCCAATAAGTGTTATCAAAGCTTTTTTAGATGTTTTGCTTGCTGCCGAAATTAAAACCGCAATAACACAGAAGAATAGGAGATAAGCCAAATTAAAAAGAACAAATAAAAGCATTTTTACGGTCTCGTCTGTCGTAACGGCGAAGTCTTGTAGAAAAAGCCAGACCAAAACCAAAACAATAATAGTTGGAACAAAAAGCATCATAATGACACTTGCAATTCCTAACGTTTTCCCAATAAGTAGCTGTTTCCAGCTGATTCCCTGCGTTAAAAGGATTTTTAAAGTTCCGTTTTCACGTTCGTATGCAATCGCATTAAATCCGAAGAAAAAAATAAGCAGCGGTAACAAAACCTGCAGCACCATTGCAATACTGATTTCGCCAAAACGAAGCATACTGTTCGAAAATCCAGCTTCAGAGAAATTGGCTGTATTTTGTTTGTGGGCTTCCAAGAAAATTGCATTTCCAAAAAAAGGTTCCATTCCAAATTCGAAAACGCTTAAAGGTGTACTTTTTCTAAAGGCAAAGTTTCCATAATGCGCCATTCTATGCGGATTCTTATCTGGATTTTTCAACCAGTCTTCTCGAGATTCATGCTGATATTTTTCGCTGGTTTCGTTTTGACTCTTATAATTGTCCCAGCCCGTGAATGCAGCATATAAGAGCAAAATTCCAATAAAAATGGTAATAATATAAACTGCCTGATTTTTAAAAATCGAGTTTTTAAAATGTCTGGCTATAAGGAGTTCTGTGTGAAGTAATTTCATATAAATTAAAATTTATAAGTTACGGTTAGGCTTACGTTTCTGGGACTTCCCGGAAACAAACGCAGGTAATTCTGCGCGCCCAGCCAATAGGTTTTATTCAAAAGATTGCCTGCGTTTACAGCAATCTGCATATTACTATTATTTGGTTTGTAATAAAGAGCAGCATCAAAAATGGTGAAATCTGGAAGAGTAAAATCTCTTGTAAACCAAGGCACTTTACTGCTTTGATACTGCATTCCTAAACCAATTCCGAAATCATCCAGAGCAGAGTCAGAAGCAAAATTATAGCGTGTCCAAAGATTGGCGCTGTTTTTTGGCGTATTCTGCTTTCGCTGTCCAATTAATGAGGCATTGGCATCATTTGTAATTTCGGCATCAATGTAACTGTATGAAGCATTAATCTGCCAGTCTGGAGTAATATATCCAGCCAAATCACATTCAAAACCACGGCTTTTTTCAGAACCTCTCGTTACTAATAAATCGGGGTTTACAGGATCATTTGCGTTCATTAAAATATTACGCTGATTAATTTCGTAAACAGCAGCATTAAAACTTACGCTATTATTGAAGAAGACAGCTTTTAGTCCAAACTCTTTTAAATCACTTTCCAAAGGTTTAAAGAGACTTCCGGCAGGTAAACTTCCTGTCTGAGGCATTAAGCTAGTTGTGTTAGATTGAGGCTGATAACCTTCCAAATAAGTGGTGTACAGATTGATAGCATTATTGATAGCGTACGTAACTCCAATTCTAGGCAGTAATGCAGATTTTTTAACTGTTATCTCGTTGTTGGTTTCATAATTGGTAATATCTTCGAACCATTCATTTCTTAGTCCCAATAAAAAAGTAAATTTTTCCCATTGAATCTGATCTTGAATATAAATTGCGTTTGTTGTTGTAAGTGCAGACGGAAGCGCTGTACGAACATTCAAAACATAATCCTGCGTATTTCTTAAAGCATAAGAAGGATTGTTTAAATCAAAGAAATTGACGTTTGGTTTGGGTAAAACAACACCGTTTACAGTTACAGTTTGATAATTTGATGCATTTGCAGGAACAAAAGTACTCGCCACAGTTCCGTCATTTAATAAATAACCTCTCGCTGCATTTTGCCCGCCGCCGATGTTCTTATTCCAGCTGCTTAAGTCATAACCTGTTAATAGCTTATGATTGAGTTTGCCTGTTTTAAAATCAAAATTAAAATAGGCGGTAAGATTATCAATATCCCAATATTGCTGGCGCTGCACAAACTGCATCATGGCAAGACTCGTAACAGGCTGATTGTTCATATCTACGGCAAAACCATTAGTGGTGCGGTGTTCCTGCAGGTTTTCTGTCCAAGTTTGTTTCATGTACGAAGCATTGAAACCAATTTTTGATGTGAATTTATGAGCAAAATTGGTCATCAAAATCATTTCTTTCGATTTGAAAAAATCTCCTGAAGCGCCTAGATTGAGACTTATTGGTGTTTTATTTAAATCAGTTTTACCTGCGACAGCTCCAAAAATTGGCTGTCCACGGTCTAGAACTCCAGTCATGTCGCTTAAAATCAGCTCCGTATTGATTGCTGTTTTTTCATTTGGGATATAACTGAAAGATGGAGAAATCAAAAAGGACTTATTATTGACTAAATCCCGAAATGATTTGGCTTCCTGATACGCTCCATTTACACGATACAAAAGTGTTTTCGATTCGTTTAACGGACCTGTAAAATCAAGGGTTCCGCGTAAAGTGCTAAAACTGCCGACAGTTAAACTAACTTCCTTTCGGTCTACCGCCAGAGGTTTTTTGGTCACCATATTGATACTGCCGCCGGGATCAACAGAAGAAAACGAAGCACTCGACGGACCTTTGATGACTTCAACTCTTTCGATATTACTCGTTAGAGGCTGTAAGAAATAGTATTGTCTGGTTCGCATTCCGTTTATAATCTGTCCTTCTTCATTTTGACTAATACCGCGAATCGTATATTGATTGTAATAACTGGCAGGAATTACACCGCTTGCCATTTTCACTACATCAGCAAGATAAATTGCTCCTTTATCTGCAATTAATTCTTTGGTAATAGTCGAAATAGACTGTGGAATATCTTTATTTAATGCAGCAGTTTTGGTTGCCGAAAAAGAGTAATCACTGTTGTATTTTCGCGTTGAGCGCCCAATAATTTCAACCGTTTGTAATTCATTTCTTTTGGTTTCCAGTTCCAAAGAATCCTTAGTGATACTGTCTCTTACTTTGCCGCTATTTTGTGCGTTTAAAACAGAGAAAGTGCTTACTATAAATAGTAAAGAAATTATATATTTCATTTTGTATGAATAGAAATCAATGTTTCCTTAAACGGTTTGTAAATACAAATCTTCCAATTCATTTGCAGAAATTTTAGAGGCTTCAATTACTGTAACTAAATTTCCCTGCTTCATAATTCCAATGTGCGAAGCCACTTCACGCGCCCTGAAAATATCATGGGTTGCCATTAAAATTGCCGTTCCATCTGCCGAAAGTTCTTTCAAAATTTGAGAAAATTCATTAGAAGCTTTCGGGTCTAAACCACTTGTAGGTTCATCCAGCAAAAGAACTTTAGCTTTTTTAGCTATTGCGATGGCAATTCCAACTTTTTGACGCATACCTTTAGAGTAACCGCCGAGATTTTGTTCGTGTGCTTTGGTCTGAAGTCCAGCTTTGTTTAAAAAATATTCCAGTTCACCTTTTGAATATTTAAAACCTGCCAGCGAGGAGAAAAATTTAAGGTTTTCTAGACCCGTTAAATTCGGATAAAGCATTACAGTTTCTGGAATATATGCTACAAATTCTTTAGTAGTTTTCGCGTTTAGGATTACGGGAGTATCATTTATAGTTAAAGTTCCCTCTGTAGGTTCAATAAATCCTAGGAATAAATTGATTGTTGTTGTTTTTCCAGCACCATTCTGCCCTAAAAGAGCAAAAATTTCACCTTCTTTAATAGTTAAATTTAAAGCGTTTAAAGCAATGTAATCACCATATTTTTTGGTGAGATTTTCAGCTGTAAGCATAATATATTGATTTGGATTAATTTTTAATGAATAGATTTCTGAACTCAATTAAATGAGCCAGAATGCTTTAAGATAATGGTGAAGTTTACATAGGTATTCGCAAAAGCACAAATAGAAATGGACATGGAAATTCCATCCATTGTTTTTGGGTAATTCAAAACATATTTTCTTAGTAAAAAAAAGAAAATGTCGAGATAAAAATAAACCAGTAAACTACGATAGAGCGGGAGGTGCCCTTAAAGCAAATAAACTGCCTTTGAAGAATGTAGAAACAGACTTGGTATAGATAAATACCGGCCTAGTTTCTATTTGTATTTTTTGAAAAAATAGAATTTCAGATGCATTTGGAATAAATGTACTGAAGGAAAAATGACAAACATGACATTTCGTGTCGTCAGCATGCGCGTGTGTAATTTCTTTTTGATTGGCACTCGTATGGTGTATACAAGGTTTTTCCGAAATCTGAGTGAAAAAATGCTCGTAAGAGTGCACAGTCTGGAACAGCATTGCGCACAATACTGCAAAAGATGCTAAGAAATTTACAATTACAATTCTCTTTTTCATTCAGTGGTATTTCTGTTGAATCTAAGTGTTTAATATTGAAATAGATAATTGCAACAGGGTTGCAAATATAGTTATCTTATTTTTTATATGTCATAAATGCAATTATTTTTTTATCATTGATTAGTCAGAAAGTCTTTAAATACAAGCAGTTTACAGGTTGTTGTATAAGAGCTGCAACGTGTGAAAATCAGATGAACCGTCGAAATATTTATGCAGCACTTCCTGAAAAATGGGCTCAGAATTCTGGATGCTGGCAAATAATGTCATGGAGGACTGCAGTTTTTCAACATCATTTTTTCCAAATATATTGCTTACCGTTTCTTCTTGTTTTTTGATTAATTCTGAGGTAATTTCAACTAAATGTTTTCCTAAAATGGGATGCTCTAGAAAAGCGATTGCTTCATCGGCGTTTTTAATTTCATAAAATTTGGAGGTATCGCTGGAACCCATTCCCTTAATCTGCGGAAAGATGAACCACATCCATGGCGATTCTTTTTTACCATTTTTAATTTCGTCTAACGCTGTCAAATACAATTTATTCTGAGCATCTAGAAAACGAAGCAATTCATTGTTGTTGTAGGCCATTACTTACTGATATTTATTGGGGGTATCAGGCGATAAATCTACTGAAAATAAGTTTACTTGTATATTACCAAATTCTTTTTTTTCTGGTATTTTTTAGCACTGGATTCCATTTTTTAGAATGTAAAAAAATAGTCTCAAATTAATATCATGCAGAATTTAATTAGTAAATAAAAACGTATTAATAACTTGATTTTTGTTATAAAAATCAGTTTTAACTAAAATTTCTGTTATGATTTTCCTATTTTTACTTTCATGGCAGTTTTAAAACTGTCTAAAATGAATTAAAATTTGACTTGATATTTACCACTTTATAATATCATTTTTTCTAACGGGCACTTTTCGCTCACTTAAAAACAAATGCTTATGAAAATAGGATTAATCGGATTCGGAAAAACTGGAAAATCAGTAGCTTCAATATTATTAGACAATAAAAAATTCTGCTTAGAATGGGTTTTAAGACAAAGTACAGTGTTGGAACACAGATCGGTACCAGAATTTTTTGGAGTACAATCAGACGAACCCGGCTTAATCTATTCTAGTTCTAAAACTTCTATTGAAGAATTACTGGAAAAACATCCCGTAGATGTGATTATTGATTTTTCATCACATCAGGGAATTTATACTTATGGTGAAGCTGCAGCAAAAAAGAACATCAAAATAATTTCGGCAATTTCGCATTACAAAGACAAGGAATTACAGTTTCTAAAAAAGTTAGGGCAGAAAACAACAGTTTTTTGGTCGCCAAATATTACTCTAGGTGTTAACTATTTATTGTTTGCTGCTAAATTTTTGAAGAAAATCGCGCCGTGGGTTGATATTGAAGTAAATGAAGAACATTTTAAAGCAAAAGAAGGAACTTCTGGAACAGCCATAAAAATTGCAGAAGCGCTGGATGTTGACAAAGAAAATATCAATTCAGTTAGAGCTGGAGGTATTGTTGGAAAACACGAAGTTATATTTGGTTTTCCTTTTCAAACCGTTCGTATCATCCACGAATCTATTTCTAGGGAAGCTTTCGGAAACGGAGTAATTTTCGTTGCAGAAAACATCAAAGAAAAAGAAAATGGATTGTATAATTTTGAAGATATACTGACACCATACTTTGCTGTTTAAATGCAAAAAAGACTCGCTGAAAATCAATTTAGCGAGTCTTTTTTTTTATGATATTGTACTATAACTTACTTAGTGGTATTGCTTTACTGCTTGCATTTGTTTTTAAGAAATAAATTCCAGAGGCAAGTTCAGAAATTGAAATTAGATTTCCTGAACCTTGTTTAATTTTACTTCCTCCGGTAGAATATAAAGTCCATTCCAGTTCTTTTGACAAATGAAATATTCCTTTGGAAGGATTTGGATAAACCATAATTTTGTTAGATTCCCCATTCGGATTTTCAACACCTAAATTGCAGTTTTCAACCATAAAAGAAACATTTTTAGTGTTACTTCCGTTTGTATTGGTTACTGTTAATGAAATATCTCGTGTTCCTTCCGTAGAAAAAATTACCGAGTGCGGACCAATTCCTGCGGCGGTTGCGGGTTGTGCGCCAGTACCAAAATTCCACGAATAAGTATCAACAGTTCCGACAGAAACAGAGGTAAAGGTAACAGCATTATTCAAGCATCCCATTTGCGGTGTAAATTCAAAATCTGCAATAGGACTTGTTGTACTTCCTGATAGTACAAATTCCATCTTATTTACATTTGTATCATTCTCATCAAAATATAAGGTAATTATATGCGTGCCTTGTGTTAATGCTATATTTGGAATTGTTACAGTCTGCCAGTTTTGAAAACCTCCCGTGTTTGGAATATTAATAACTCCAGACGCATTTACGCCATCTACTTCAAGATGTAGTTTTCGGGTGTTGTAAGGCGTAGCAACTCTCAGATTTATGGTATAGTTTCCTGTTGTATTCACTTTTGCGGTGTATTTGAGCCATTCATCTTTGGCTACATATGCAAGATTAAATCCGCCTTCATTACAAACCTCAGTTCCAACTCCATCGCCTGGTCTGTAAGCAGTATCGCCGCCGCCATTTTTATCTAAAAAAGCTCCTGGGCCAATGTCATAATTTTCAGCTTCTATAATCCCTGGAATTTGAGCGATAATTCCTTGATATGGTGCGTTTTGCAATGTAGTAGGAGTGTAAATTGCGGTATAAGTAATCGTTCCAGATGCGGGTGCTTGAAAAGTCTGGTTGGCAGTTCCGCCTTGGCTCCAATGATCAAAATCATAACGGATATTACCAGCATATTGCGGCGTTGGTGCATTTAAAGTTTGTAAAGTGGCATTGGCAACAACCTGTTTTGTTGAAGGCGCTGTAACCGGTTTTTGATTGAATTCTAAATTAAGAGGAACTGGCGAACTTGCAGCGATTACATCTACCAAATTTGGTTTAATGTCAACAAAACTCGTTCCTGTTAATCCGTTGCTGTCGGTTACTTTTACTGTAAAACGATACCAAACATTTGGCGTTTTTTCACCTTGATTCGAAGCTGTAAAGTTTCCTGATTTTACACCTTGCGGACTTGCGCCTGGATGCGAGTGGCCGGCTCCAGGAACATCTTCATGAAAAAGATCAATACTCCACGCGAAAGCACTTGCAGGTAATGTTCCATCCTCGACATCAGTGGCTGTGGCTTCAAAAGGAACAATATCATCAGCATTCCATTTTAATGCAGGTAATGGAGAAACAATAGTAACAGTTGGTGCGTTGCTAAAATGTGTCACAGTTAATGTGGCAGGATTGCTGGTTACATTTCCAGCTGTATTTGAAACAATCACTCGATAAGCACCAGCATTTGCATTGGTTACATTTGGTATAGTAAAACTGGCACCTGTTGCACCATTGATATTTACGTTGTTAAACTGCCATTGATAAGTTAAACCAGTACCGCTCGCAGAAACGGTAAAAGTGACAGGATTAGTCTGCATTATAGATTGAGAAACTGGATGATTGACAATTGTTGGTGCTGCAGTTTCAATATAATCAAGTTTGATTAAAGAACCATTATTTCCGTAAGCGCAATAATAGATGTAACCATCATTTCCAAGCATCATTCCGAGAGCATATTGCTGCGCCTGCGGAACGGTAAAGAAAGTTGTAGAAACAGGATCAACAATATTAGGATCAAAAGATCGAATTTCGGTTCTCACGTAATCTTTAATGATAAATTTTCCTTGAAGATTAGGATAACGAGAAATTGCTGGATTATAAAGAAGACCATTTGTTAATGCATTTCCGATACTTCCCGTCGCGTAAGTAAATATCGGATTGGTAAATAAATTGGTTTCCGTTTGTTTTCCATCGCCTCCCTGCGGATGTCCCCAAGCATAATTGCGAATGGCAGGATTGCTGATTTCATTTACTTCTTCCCAAGATGTTCCCACATCCAGAACATATAGTTTATTGGCAGCTTCATTTGGAACCAATCTCCAAGGGTTTCTAAAACCGTAAACCCAGATGCTTTGTCTTTGCACAGAGCCGCTTCCATAGTACGGATTTCCAGGAGCTGGCTGTCCATCTTCTGTTAAACGAAGAATTTTTCCTTTATAGGTATCTAAATCTTGGGAGTTGGTGTTGAGCTGACTATCGCCGACAGTAACATAAAGATATCCGTTGAAGAATTTTAAATCTCCTCCGTTATGAAATCCACCGCCAATAGGTTCCAAAAGCAGGATTTCCTGTCTGCTGACTACCTGATTGGCGTTATCGATTTTAACTCTCTCAATTCGGTGACGTACTACGGTTCCATCATTAATAGCGTAAAAAACATAAATAAAACCATTTACGGTGAAGTTTGGATGCAGGGTTAAACCAAGTAATCCCTGCTCACTGTCTGTTATGGTTGCAACTGTAAAAACGGTTGAAACGACATTGTTTTGAAACACTTTTACAATACCGCCTCTTTCTGCAATAAAAATTCTTCCATCAGGCGATTGTTCCAGTGCTAGTCCTTCTTTAATTACAGCTGTAGGAGCTAGGTTTTGGGTAATATACTGTGAGTGGGATTTCGATGAAATCAATAAAACAAATAGCAGCATGAAATAGCTAGATAAAGGATTGAAAATGTTAAAATGTAGATTTTTTCTCATAATTATTCAGAAATTTTTAATGATTTGGGTGATCAAATTTAATCTTTTTCTGTATAATTATTTAGTTTCTAATGATTTCTTTTAGATTATTTAATCCGTAAGATTTACCATTCCCTAAAGTATTATATTCTGTTTTTAAATTAGTTATAAAATATTTATTTGATATATCAATTAAATATTTATATTTGATATATCAAATAATTTAAATCTAACATGAAGCAGAAAACACCAACCGGTACAGTTCTCTATACGATTGAGCAGACGATTAAAGAATACAGGAAAATCTGCCAGAAAAACATTCAAAAGATAGTAAGCGATATTACGGTCGATCAATGTTTGGTATTAATTATTCTGAATGATAATTCGAACATTTCTCAAATAGAAATGGCAAGATTAATTTTTAAGGACAATGCATCAGTGACGAGAATTATTGAATTGATGGTAAAAAAAGATTATCTCCTAAGAGAAGTCAATGAAGCTGATAAAAGAAAAACAAAGCTGTTAATTACAGAAAAGGGGCTGCAGACCATTAATTCTTTAACACCTGTTTTTAACTTAAATCGTAAAACGGCACTAGACGGTTTAACTGCTGAAGAAATCGAGCTGCTTGACACTATCCTTCATAAAATAATTTCAAATTGTAAAACTTCATAAGATGAAAAAATGTATTACGTTGTTATTTCTCGTGTTTTCTATCGGTGTTTATTCACAAGAGAAGGAAATTAATTTTTCAGATCTCAATAAAAAGCAGATTATAGATTCCCTTTACAAAAAATTAGAAGAATACTATATCCAGCCAAAAGCAAATGCGGCTATAAATAAAAAATTAAATGAGAATTTAAAAAAAGGACTTTATAAAAACATTTTGACTCCCAATGAATTTGCTCTAAAACTTAGTACAGATTTGGTTGATGCAAGTAAGGATTTACATTTTAGAGTAATGTATGATCCAAGCTGGGCAGAAAGCCAAAAGAGTATTAAGGAAAAAGTTACGCAGCAAAAAATTAAGGCAGAAGAATTAGCTGAAGCCAAAAAGAAAAATTTTGGATTTGTACAGTCTAAAATTTTAGAAGGCAATATTGGTTATTTAGAATTCAATTATTTTGAGGATCCTGCAATTGCAAGCGAAACAGCTGCGTCGACAATGCAGTTTTTAAGTAATACAGATGCATTAATTATAGATCTCCGTAAAAATAACGGCGGAGTAATGGAAATGGGACAATTTATCAGCAGTTATTTTTTCTCCAATAAAGAATTACCTCTTTATAAATACTATTATTATGAAGAAAAAAGGAAGAAAATTGAACGCGAAATGTGGCTGCTTCCATCTGTTCCTGGTAAACGTCTGGATGAAATTCCTATTTATATTCTAACAAGCGGCGGTACTTTTTCTGCTGCAGAATGGATGGCTTATTCACTTCAAAATCTAAAAAGGGCAATTATTGTTGGAGAAAAGACAGCAGGAGGCGCGCATCCTATAACTAGAACAGTATTGGCTGATGGTCTTTCGGTTAATATTCCGTTTGGAGAAGTTAAAGATCCAATTACTAATATGGATTTTGAAGGAAAAGGAGTCATGCCAGATGTATTGTGCAAAAGTGAAGAGGCTGTTAATACTTCTCATCTGCTGGCACTGCAGCAATTATCACTGCAAAATAAAGATTCAAATACTATTGATTGGTTTATTCCAGTGGTTAAAAACAGGCAGCATCCATTCAATATTGATATCGAAATTTTAAAATCATATCAAGGGAAATTTGGAAAAACTGAATTGATATTGGAATCTAATAAATTGTATTTTAGATGGAATAATATCATTACGCTTTTACTGACACCGCTAGAATCTGATTTATTTTTGGTTGATGGGACTGATGATTACCGTATAAAAATTGTTTCTGAAAATAATTCAGTCACAGCAATTAAAAGGATTTATCGCGATGGACAAGAAAGGGTTTATAAGAAAGATTAAATATTTTATGCTAGGTTTATTATAAAAAAAGAATCTCCCACATCTGCTTAAATCTGTGTGAGTATTTTTTTGCTCGCAGATTTAAGCAGATTTGGCAGATTTTTATAAAAACAAATATTATTTCTCAATTATCATAGTAACTCCCTGTCCGCCGGCTGCACAAATAGAGATAAAACCTCTTCCAGAACCTTTTTCGTTAAGTAATTTTGCCATTACACCAATAATTCTGCCGCCAGTTGCAGCAAACGGGTGCGCGGCTGCCAGACTGCTTCCTTTTACGTTTAATTTATTACGGTCTATAGCTCCTAAAACTTTTTTTAAACCAATCGATTCGCTGAGTTCTGGACTTTCCCAAATTTTTAAAGTAGCCAAAACCTGTGCGGCAAAAGCTTCATGAATTTCATAATAATCAAAGTCTTGAAGATTTAATCCAGCTTTTTCGAGCATTCTAGAAGCCGCAAATAGGGGAGCTAATAAAAGATTCTGCTGATTTTTAACGTACTCAATTGCAGCAATTTCTGCAAAAGAAATGTACGCTAAAATAGGAAGTCCCTGCTCTTTTGCCCATTCTTCACTTGCAAGTAGAATACAAGAAGCTCCATCTGTTAAAGGCGTAGAATTCCCTGCTGTCAAAGTACCGTTTACTTTATCGAATGCTGGGTTTAGCTTGGCTAATTTTTCAATTGTACTGTCTTTTCTTAAATTGTTGTCTTTTTCCAATCCATTAAAAGGCGTAATCATATCATCAAAAAAGCCTTCATCATATGCTTTGGCCATATTCAAATGACTTTTTAAAGCAAAATGATCTTGATCTTCTCGAGATATTTTATAATGTTTGGCAGTAATTTCGGTATGTCCGCCCATTGAAAGTCCTGTCTGCGATTCTTCATTTTTAGGAACCAACGGACTCAAATCTTTGGGACGAATTTTTAGAAACAATTTGATTTTTTCGCCTAATGATTTCGCTTTTCTAGCATCTAATAATATTTTTCTAAGCTTTTCGCTGACAGCAATCGGCATATCACTAATAGAATCGACACCGCCGGCAATTCCAGATTCAATTTGTCCTAGGGCAATTTTATTGGCGATATAAATGGCGCTTTCAATTCCAGTATCACATGCCTGCTGTAGATCGCACGCAGGAGTTGCAGGATCAAGACTAGTCTGCATCACACATTCGCGGATCAAATTGTTATCGTAAGTATGTTTAATAACGGCTCCACCGGCAACTTCTCCTAGTAATTTTCCTTTCAGCTCGTATTTATCAATAAGACCATTTAATGCTGCGGTCATCATTTCTTTATTGCCAGCATTCGAATACGCTGTATTGGCTCTTGCAAAAGGTATTCTGTTATAACCTACAATGGCTATTTTTCTTATTGTATCTGGCTTCATGTCAATATTTTATTAAGTGAATTTTTTTTGAATTTGCAATTATAAAGATAAAAAGAGAATCTGGTATAATACTTAACCTAGATTAATTTATCAGGAAACAACTTAAAGAAAGCTTTTGAACCGAATTTCTACTGATTGTCTGCAAATTGTTAGATTTATTTAGAATGAATAAAAATAATTTGGAAAACCGAATATTTGAAATTACTTTTGCCCAGCAATTTAAAATCAAAACCAAAATGAAAATAATATTTAATAAGGGAGTTTACGTTTTTGCGCTTCTATTATGTTCTATAACAATGATGGGACAGGAGTTCGGAAAAGTGGCTGGTAAAGTTTCTTTGAGTGGTAATACGGCTGCCGAAAATATAGCTGTAACATTAAAAGGGACTAAATATTCTGACGTTACGACTGTCTCAGGACAATATGAAATTACGAGAGTAAAACCAGGAAATTATACTATTGTAGTTAGTGCACTAGGTATTGATCCCGTTGAAGCCAATATTGTAGTTACTGCAAAACAAACGACGACTAAAAACTTTTCGTTAAACGAAAGTCAAGAAGATCTTCAGGAAGTTGTAATTACTAAAAATAAATACAAGCAGGATAAACCATCTATGTCTCTGCGTTTGCAGACACCAGTTTTAGAGATCCCCCAAAACATACAAATTGTAAGTGCTCAAACCTTAAAAGATCAGCAGATTACAAGTATGAGTGATGGAGTAATCCGAAATGTGAGTGGTGCTGTGCGTTTGGAGCATTGGGGAGATTTGTATACTAATATTACCATGAGGGGTTCACAAATTCAGGCATTTAGAAACGGATTTAATGTAGTTTCATCTTTTTGGGGTCCGTTAACAGAAGATATGAGTTTTGTAGATCATATCGAATTTGTAAAAGGACCGGCTGGATTTATGCTTTCGAGCGGGGATCCAAGCGGACTTTACAATGTAGTGACTAAAAAACCAACAGGAGTTACAAAAGGCGAAGTTAGTGCGATCGTAGGGAGCTATGATTTCTACAGAGTAAGTGTGGATCTTGACGGAAAATTAGATAAAAAAGGAAAATTATTATACCGTTTTAATGGAGCTGCACAAAAGAAAGGTTCATTCCGTCCATTCGAACATAATGACCGCTATGTAATTGCACCAGTAATTTCATATCAATTTGATGACAAAACAAAATTGACATTTGAGTACAACTTTCAATATGCAAATATGACAGAAGTTGGTTCTTATTATGTATTTGGACCCAAAGCGGGAGGATATGCCACTATGCCGCGCAATTTCACGATGACCGCACCAGGTTTACCTGATACCAATATTCAGGATCACAGTGGTTATTTACAATTTGAACATAAATTCGATGACAACTGGAAATTAACAGCTCAAACTTCTTATTTCAAATATTTACAGCAAGGATATAGTTCTTGGCCATCTGCTGTAGGACCTGCAACAACGCCAAATGGCGATATTGCAAACGGTGAAATTATTAGAAATGTGGGTATCTGGGATGCAGATAGTAATATGTTTTTAGGACAGATTTTCGTAAATGGTAAATTTAATACTGGAGCAGTAAGCCATAAAGTTTTAGGAGGAATAGATTTAGGAGATAAAGATTATGCTGCAGATTGGGGACAATCTCATGATCTTGACACGGCTGATAACCCTTTTAATATTTATAACCCAAATTATGGAACTCCATCAAACGGGTTTCCTCAATTTGATCACGATACGCCGCTTAGTCAAAGAGCAGGGGGACTTTATGGTACAGAATATGCTGCGGCTTATGTTCAGGATGAACTTGGTTTCTTTCGTAACAGATTAAGATTAACCCTTGCAGCGAGGTATACATGGATTAGACAGACTAACAGTTATGAGGTTGATCCAACAGAGGACAGCCATATAACACCGCGTGCAGGTTTAAGTTATTCTATTACTGATGACTTCGCAGTTTACGGATTATATGATCAAGCCTTTACACCTCAATCAGGAGTAGTTAGGGATGGTGAATTAAAACCATTAACGGGTAACAACGTCGAATTTGGTATCAAAAAAGATTGGTTCGATGGTTCATGGAATACGACCTTATCTGTATACAATATTTTGAAAAAGAATGAATTAACTAGTGATCCGTTAAGTACTCCGCAAAATCCAACTAAAATTGTATTAGGCGAAAAAAGAGCGCAAGGTTTTGAATTTGATTTAAGAGGAAAAATGTTTGATGGTCTTAACTTGATTGCAAATTATGCTTTTACAGAATCTACTGTAACGGAATCTAATGTAAGTGGTATTAATGTAGGTGATGTTGTTCCTGGATATTCAAAACATACCGCAAATGCTTGGTTAAATTATACAGTCCAAAACGGAAAATTAAAAGGTTTTGGTGCTTCTATTGGAGGAACTTTCCTAGACGGACGTCAAACTGATACTTGGGGAGAAGGTCTTGAGAAATTGCCTACGTACTTTAAACTAGATGGAGGTTTATCTTATGAAATTGGAAAAGTAAAAGTTACGGCAAACGTATTTAATATTTTAGATAAATACTTATACAGTGGTTCTTACTATGAGTGGCTGCAGGCATACTACTGGCAGGCTGAGGCAGGAAGAAACTTTAGAGTTGGCGTTACTTACAAATTCTAAATAGATTTGTTTTTTTAGGCTCAAAGGAATAGAGGTGCAAAGGTTCAAAGGTTTCATACCAGAGTTTGAATTTTTGAATTGTCTCCAGTTTTAACTGGTAAAAATTAAGATTGAAAAAGGCTTTAGCAAAACTATTATTTTGCTAAAGCCTTTTTATTTTAATTGATAAAACCACCTTTTCTCGAAGATTTATTTCACAAATAAGAATCTGCTTAATCTGGCAAAATCATTTTAAATCTGCGTGAAATTTTAAAGATTCTCTCATTTCTAAGAAATCGAAGAAAGGAAATCCTGTTAATCTCTGAAATCTGTGGCAAAAAGCTATCCTCCTTGCTTAATCAAAGGAATCAATTTTGTTCCAATTAATTCTATGGCATTCATTAATTGTTTGTGGGTTAATCCAGCGTTGTCCATTTGAAATGTAAATCGATCGACGCCGCCCAGTGCTTCACTGTGACGCAGGATTTTCTCTGCAGCTCTTTCAGGGCTTCCCACAATTAAAACACCTAAGTCATCAATTAATCCGTCAAATTTATCTTTTGTAACTGGCGGCCAGCCGCGTTCTCTTCCTAATTTTGTCCATAACTCCGCATAACCTGGATAATAATCAGCAATGGCATCTTCTGTTGTTTTACCTATATATCCTGGCGAATGTATTCCTACTTTTAATTCTTCCGGTCTATATCCTGCAGCTTCTCCAGCCTGACGGTATAAATCAATTAAAGGTTTAAAACGATGAGTTTGTCCGCCAATAATGGCAACCATTAACGGAAGTCCAAGCGAACCTGCTCTGATAAAAGATTCAGGTGTTCCGCCAACTCCAAGCCAAATTGGTAATTTTTCTTGTATAGCTCGTGGATATACAGGAAGATTGTTAATTGCTGGGCGAAATTTTCCTTCCCACGTCACAAATTCATTGTCACGAATCTGTAAAAGTAAATCTAATTTTTCGCTGAAAAGCGCATCATAGTCATTCAGATTATAGCCGAAAAGGGGATAAGCTTCAATAGAAGAACCACGGCCTACAACAATTTCTGCCCTTCCTTTTGAAACCAGATCCAAAGTTGCAAAACTCTGATACACACGTACAGGATCGGCCGCACTCAAAACCGAAACAGCACTTGCTAAACGTATATTTTTTGTTCTGGCCGCCGCTGCACTTAATATTACGGCTGTTGCAGAATCTAAAAACTCTTTTTTATGATGTTCTCCAATTCCGAAAACATCAAGGCCAACCTGATCTGCAAATTCAATTCTTTGCAGCAATTGCTCCATTGCATCAACACTGCTCAAAGTGTTGTTATCTCCATACATTGCCGAAGCAAAACTGTCTATTCCTATTTCCATATATTTTTTGATTTTGCTTTAGGCAGTAAGCTATAAGCTTTAGGCTTTCCTAAAAGCTTATTGTCTATAGCTATATTAATGATTGTAAAAGGTAAGCATAAAGTTTTAAAGCATTTTAGGAAAGCCTACAGCCTACAGCCTAAAGCTTACAGCTAAAATTAATGTGAGAATCCGAATGAAATACTGATAATGATGATAGTAATTACAATTAATGTTATTCCTACATACAAATAATCTTTCTCCAATAAAAACGAAAACAGCGATAGTAATACACGCAGTACTGGAGTTAAAAAGAGTAAAACAATACCCGTAAATATTAATGATTCTCCGTTTCCTTGAACTGCACCGTTGTAAACATCTGCGATTACTTCAAATATATTACGATCATTTTCCTTAAAAACAGAATAATCTTCTATTTGGCTTCCGTTGTGCATTAAATACACAATTCCTCCCATAAAAGCTACCGCTAACGAAATCCAAACCCCATAACGAAGTAAGTTTCCTATGATTGACTGAAAGTCTTTTTCTCCAAATTTTTCTTCTTGTACCATCTTAGATTTTTCCATTTAGTCCGTTATAAATCATATTTACTGCCAAAACGAAAATCAGACAGGCAAAAAAGATTCTCAATTTTTTCGGATTGGTGCGCACTAATATTTTAGCACCTGCCATAGCTCCAAACAAAACTCCAATTACGACCGGCATACAAATTCCAGGTTCAATATATCCTTTTTGAATATAAATTACAGAACTCGCCATTGCTGTCACGCCCATCATAAAGTTACTCGTTGTGGTTGAAACCTTAAACGGAACCCTCATAATATTGTCCATTGCAATTACTTTAAAAGCTCCAGAACCAATTCCGAGTAAACCAGACATCATTCCAGCAATTCCCATCATGCTGAAACCGCCTAGAACATTTTTTGTGCCATAACGAATAATTTCGCCGTCATGAGAAGGGTAAGTTCCTTCTAATTTTAATTTTTTAGCCAGCGGACTGGATTCTAAAACGATGTGTTCTTCTTTTTTTCGAAGAGAATTAACAGCCGAAAAAATCAAGGTTAAACCGAATAAAACGGCTATAAAAGAAGTAGGAGCAACAGTAGAAAGCAATGCGCCGCAAACAGCACCAATTGTGGTTGCGATTTCGAGAAAAATTCCCATTCGCATATTGGTAATTCCTTCTTTTACATAAGCTGCAGCAGAACCTGAAGAGGTTGCAATAACAGAGACCAAAGCGGCTCCAATTGCATAGTGAATGTCGACTCCGAGAATAATAGTAAGAAGCGGAATGATTATAATGCCGCCTCCCAAGCCTGATAATGAACCGATAAAGCCTGCTAAAAAGGCACCTAAAATCATTATAAGCGTAAAGGTAAGTATTGTCATTAAGATATGTTTTTGTATCTGCTAATTTACGAATACAAATTTGTTCGAAACAGCATTATGACCTTAAATATACCTTAAAAATGCTTTGAGGTAAAATTCCCTCATTTGATCTTAAATCTTCAATCTCAATTTAGTAGGCGGATAGCCGAAAATCCTTTTAAAAGCAATGCTAAAGTTTGATACATTTTGATAACCAGAGAGATGACTTATTTCCTGAATAGAAAGTGATGTATCTGATAAATAATGTCTGGCATTGTTCATTCTGATTTCCTGCAGATAGCCAAAAACAGTATCGCCAAAAACGGTTTTAAAACCTTCTTTTAATTTGGTTTGGTTGACGCCGACTTTTCGGGCTAATTCAACAATAGTGTAAGGATTATCAATATTTTCGCGTATTAACTGCGCTGCATATTTTATTTTCTCCACATCATTTCCCGCTAGATTAATGACCTCTTTTTCCGAGTCTAAATTGTGATGGCTTAAGGCAATAAGTTCATAAATTTTAGATTCCATGTAGATTTTTCTGGTCAAACCTTTGTAAAAACAATTTTTTATATCCTGCATTACGCCAAATATTTTAGCACTAATTTTAATTTCATTTTTGGCTAAAGCGGCACTGCTGTTTTTTTGGATATTATTGAGGAAATTATCCATTATTTTCGATTCCCCTTCATATTTAGTAAGCACATTTAAAGGAAGATGAATGTCAAAAGTATTATAAATAATATCTTTTTTCAAGTCAATTTTGGCGTGATTATCTTCTGCAGAAAGAAAAGTGATGTTGCCAGACATAGGTGCTGCAAAATCTTTGGAAGATCCAGGGTTGATATATCCAATTTTTTGGTCAGAAAGATTAAAATGCATTTCTAAAAGCGAAGAATCTCCATGTCCCGAAATCGCAACATCATCGTGTAATTGATAATTTCCCTGAAGAATCGATAACTCCTCTGTGATCGTATGTTCATGAAATAAAATATCTCCTTTTGGCGTGACAAATTTTATATCTTTTCCGTCTTCTGAAAGTCTTTTAGGCTCTTTTATTTCTGGCTTTTTATCCGTTTCCAGAAAATCAGCAAAGTCATTTGAATCAATTTTAAATGCCATTTTTATACTTCTATATTCATAATTAAAACTTCCACTTTCATAAGTACAAAGATTACTAATCAAATACTTTTGCACTTGCAAATATAATTTATAATCAGTTTAAATAAAAACAGCTTGGCAATTAAATTAAACCTTATGTTTATGTTCTTGATTGGTCTTTTCTCAGCAAATGCCTGTCCGGTCTATATTCATATTGAAGATCACTTAGGTAATCCTTTATCTGGAATAACCGTTTTGGTTGATAACAAACCATTGGGAATCAGTAATAAAGCGGGTGTTTTAGAACTTTCGCTGGCAGACGGCACTTATAATATTGAAGTAAAAAACAATCAAAGTAAATCAGCGCAGACTATTTCTGTTGTATGCGGTGAAACAAATCACTTCAAATTTACTTTAAATGCTTCCGACAGCAGTTTGGCAAATTTAAATGAAGTTTTAGTACAAAACAAAAGCGTAAAAAAACAAATTGAAGAATCTCCATTTTCAGTTCAGGTTATCGATTTTAAAAAACAATACGATAAAGCGGGCGATGTAGGCGATTATTTGAACAGAGCTTCGGGAGTAAAATTAAGAACTGATGGAAATATAGGGTCTCAAGTACAGATTAATCTGGGAGGACTTCAAGGAAAAGCGGTTCGTATTTTTAAGGACGGGATTCCTATTGAATTATTTGGCCACGGTTTCAGCCTTGGAACAATTCCAGTAAATATGCTGGATCGAGTTGAAATTTACAAAGGTGTAATGCCGGTTTATCTGGCTTCTGATGCATTGGGAGGAGGTGTGAATCTGGTTACAAGAACTTCCAATAAAAACTTTGCCGAAGTATCTTATGAAATTGCTTCTTTCAATACACATAGAGCCACAGCTAATTTTTATCTGCAGAATAAAAATAATTTCTACGGAGGTTTTAACGGCTCTTTTAATTATTCTGATAATGATTATAAAGTAAATGTTCCAATTCAAAATGCAACTAATGAGGAATTTAGAGATGTTAAACGTTTTCATGACATGACTAGATCCAATTACGGGGAAGCTTTTGTTGGATTAAAAGATAAATCTTGGGCAGATGATCTCCGCTTGACATTGATTTATTCTGATTTCTATAAACAAATTCAGAATGATGCTGGAATGGTGAGTGTTTACGGACAGGCGTTTTCCAAAGAGCAGAATTATACGGGTATGATTAATTACCGTAAAAAGTTTTTTGATGATAAACTAAAAGTTTCTTTTTTAACCAATTACAGCCATTTTAATACCAAATTTATTGATACAACTACAGTTCGTTACAATTGGTTAGGAGAAATTATTGCCGAAAACATGCAGCCTGGCGAAATTAGATCAGGAAATAACCAGAGGATGAAGTACAATTTTGTTTCATCAAGATTGAATATGGAATACCAGCTTTCTGATCGTAACTTTTTAGAATTTAGTGAATTGTATTATTCGCAGAGAAGAAAAGGAAGTGATCCTCTTGGAGCAGTTTCCATAATTGACGGCATTGATGTGTTGACCGTTCCTGCAACTTACAGAAAAGACAATATGGCTTTGGCATGGCGTTCTCTATGGCTCGAAAGTAAATTGGAAAGTATTGTGGCAGCAAAGTATTATCATTATAATACAGAAGGTTATACTACAGATAATTATGGTTTTGCATGGACATCCTCAAAGGACGACAGCCAGTTTGGTTATCTGGGAGGTTTGAAGTGGGAAAATAACAATTATTTACTTAAACTTTCTTATGAATATGCTACACGTCTTCCTGATGAATTTGAAATTTTTGGAGATGCCAGACTGGTAAAAGAAAATTTAGATCTTGATCCTGAAAAAAGCCACAACTTAAATTTAAACGGACAGTACACTATTGCTAAAGAAAAGAGCAGTCTAACCTTTTCGGGAAATTTGTTCTACAGAAAGGTAAAGGACATTATTTTCCTGCAGCTCGATATTCCGTTTAACAGATACATCAATTATGAGAATTCTGAAATAAAGGGTTTTGAGTTTGAAACCAATTATACGCACAGAAAATGGCTGAATACAGGATTTAATATTACATATCAGGATATTCGCAGAAAAGAATCAGAATCTCGAAATAAATACCTCGATGATTCAAGAGCTCCTAATATTCCGTTTTTGTTTGGAAATTTTTGGGCGAGTACATATTTCGGAAATGTGTTTGAAAAAGGAGACAGCTTAAATTTTACGTGGAATGCCAATTACACACACCGATTCTTTTTGGTTGCTATTCCAAAAAATCAGGAACCTCCCTTATTTGGATCTGTAAAAGATTTTCAGACTTCACTAATTATTCCGCAAGACGGAAGATTAGGACAGTTTTCTAATGATGTAGGTGTTTATTATCATTTAGCAGATCAAAAAACAACCGTTTCTGTAGAGTGCAGGAATATTGGAGATGTAAAACTGTATGATAATTTTAATGTGCAGAGGCCGGGACGATCGTTCCATCTTAAACTAGTTTATAATTTTTTTTAATAAAACCAATAAATCAGATCAACTATGAAAAGAAGCAATTCACTTCGTTCAGTACTGGCAGGAATCGCCGCTAGTATGCTTTTATTTTCTTGCAGCAGCAACGATGATAATAACAATACCGATAACGGTAGTACAGACGATACTTTACCAAAAAACGAAACTTGGATTATATACAATGGCGCTGCTAACTGGAGTGGTGGGATTTACGCATTAAAAGATAACAAATCAAGAGAAATTAATCTTTCTGGATTACCGTTTTTACAAGTAACATCTTCTTTAGGAGGAAGATCATTAGATAAAACTCTTTTTAAAGTAAATGATGTTTCTAATGCAAAACAAGGAATTAATAAAATGGGTCTTGATGCTTCTGGTAAGGTTATAGATCAAGGGTTTTTGCCATCTCTTTCAAATGCTTACGAAACTAACTTTTTAGTTGCAGGTCCAACAGAAGGTTACTACTGGGATAAAGTAAGAGGAGGCTTAAAATTACAGACATTCAATCCTTCTACAATGGAAAGAACAGGAGAAATTGATTTTTCTTCACTTTCAGAAGGACAGCCATTAGAATCTATAGGACAGTTAATTATTGCAAAAAGAGATAATAAATTATACTTAGATTTATTATTAGGAAACAAAGCTGCAGGAAACTGGCAGGTAACTCCAGTAGTTAAAGAGGTTGCTATCGCGGTATATGATTTAACTACAAACAAAATCGAAAATGTAACTAAAATGGGTAATACAACAAATTTAGGTGTATTTATTGACCACGTTTTATGGAGCTTAGATGAAGTTACAGGAGATTTATATTTTGCGTCTGTAGGAGATATGAAAACGCAGCCAAGTGACTATTCTTCAAAAATTCTTAGAATTAAAAAAGGAGAAGTTAATTTTGATTCGACGTTTGCAATTGATATGAAAGCATATCAGTTCCCTGCAGAATTCAATAGACTTTTTGCTCACAACGGTAAAATCTACACTACAATTCCATCTAGAGCAGTTTCTTACTACGGTGGCGGACAGCATGGAGTTAGATACAGAGACGATGTTTGGTTTTGGAATGAAATTGATGCCGTTACTAAAAAAGCGACTCGCTTAAATATGCCGCCAGATAATTTTTACACAACTCAAAATCCATTTTTCCACAACGGAGAAATCTATTTCTTATCAAACAGCACTACAGATGGTTTCTCTGGAGTAAATCAATATAACCCAGTTACAAAGGTGGTTAAAGAAACTTTCAGATTGAAAGAAAGCGGAAGAATCCAAGGATTTAATATTATCAAAGACTAATTTGAGTTTTCCTTTCGATATTTAGCCCTAAATACTATTTTTTTTACGGAAGCATTTTTTTTAAAATTGCTTCCGTTTTTTTATATAATCACAATTAGTAAATCACCTTAAGGAATTCAAGAATTAAGAATTAAGAATTAAGAATTAAGAATCAACCATCAACCATCAACCATCAACCATCAACCATTAACCATTAACCATCAACCATAAACCATCAACAATCAACAATCAACAATTAACTCTAAATTCTATTATCAACTGCGTAAGATGTTTTACCAATATTAGCCAGCAGTAAAGCGGCAGCAGCGCTTGTCCAGACCGAATAATCGAAAGGAGCTTTAACCGAAACCGAAACAGCCATAGCAAAACCGAAGAAAAATAATAAAAAAGCAGTTCCTAAAGCTGCGATTCGGGTTTTAAAACCAAAAATCAATAAGAGACTTAGTATAACTTCAAGGAAAGTGGCAGCAATGCCTAAAATTTCTGCTGTTGCTTTGTTCGCATACGGATTTAAGGTCTGGGTGTAGATAACGAAGTTGTCCCAATTTCCCCAAGCTACTGCGTTGGAGCCAGGTGCTCCCCAGATTCCAAATCGATCAGCTACGGCTGAAAGCATTGTTATTGCTAAAACTATTCTTAAAATTAAACCTGCTTCTAATAGGGTTATGTTTTTCATTCTGTTACTAATTTATTTCAATATCAATTCAACGAAATTCTTTTTAAGGTTAAAGAAAAATCGCCTGGTTATTTTTTAATAACGGCATAATCATCGTCAAATTGTTTAAAATAATCGTTAAAGTGCATAAAAAAAGGATAGAGTTTACTCTATCCTAACTTATTTGAAGGTGCTCAAGTTTCTTGCCAACTAAAGTTTTTTGTCCCACAACCTTAAAACCAAGTTTTAAATAAAGGCTCTTCGCCTGCGGATTATCTTCATCAACCAACAAACCTAAAATTTCTTTATTGGTGTCAACATATTCGTTTATTAGAAATTGAAGTATTTTAGAACCAATTCCCTTTCCCTGATGATTCGGACTAACACCCAACGCATCAATATAGAATTCTCCTGCCTGGGTTTCAAGCTCTGGATCAAATTCAGGATTATGATATTTCCTTACGAATTCAATTATCGGATTTCGTAATGTTTCTATGTCTGCTCCTTTATAAACATCTGCCACGCCAATAATTTCGTTATTTTCTGTCGCGACATAACAATTTTGATAAGAATATTGATTTTCCTCTTTCTCAATAAAATACTGCAGAAAATCTTTCGCAGCAGCGTAATCATTTTTTTTTATAAATTTATAAATGATATCCTCCATTGCTAATAATAATATAGGAGCGATATATTGTGCATCTGATTTTTCGGCTTTTCTGATATTCATTGTATTATTATTTGAAACAAATTTACTTATAAATATTTCGTCACGCATATTCAAAAAGATGTAAGCATATCAGGATAGGTTTTATTTAAGATATAACTGCAAAATCTCTGTGAAAGAAAAATAGTTAGATTAAATTAAATTGCTGAAATTATACCGTTTTACGCTTAAAATATACCATTTATACATTTTTTACTCCTCTTATCTTTGTACTATAATTTTAATTAAAAATTAGAAAAAACATGAAAGCAATAGGATTTAAAACCTCATTACCCATAGAGAACCAAGAAAGTTTTATCGAATTTGAAACTTCAAAACCAATACCAGGCGAACGCGATTTGCTGGTAAAAATTGATGCGATTTCAGTAAATCCAGTTGATTTTAAAATTCGCCAAAGCGGTGCAAAAGACACAGTTTTAGAAACACCAAAAATAATTGGCTGGGATGCGGCAGGAATTGTACAGGCAGTTGGAGAAAAAGTAACTTTGTTTGAAGTCGGAGATTTAGTGTATTACGCTGGAGATATTACCAGACAGGGAAGCAATGCCGAATATCAGATTATTGATGAAAGAATTGTGGGAAGAAAACCATCTTCGTTAAATAGTCAGGAAGCTGCAGCTATTCCGTTAACCGCCTTGACAGCGTGGGAAATATTGTTTGACAGAATTAGAATCAGTCCTGAAAAAGACAAAGGAAAATCGATTTTGATTATTGGCGGCGCGGGCGGAGTAGGTTCGATTGCAATTCAGTTAGCAAAGAAAATAGCTGGCTTAACGGTTATTGCAACAGCATCGCGTCCTGAAACAATTGACTGGTGTAAAAAACAAGGAGCAGATTATGTCGTAGATCATAAAGATTTAGTATCCTCTGTCCGCGAAGCTGGTTTTGAAAATGTAGATTTTATCTTAGATTTTGTAGATACCAATGGTTACTGGGATACAATGGTTGAATTGATTAAACCTCAAGGACATATCGCTTCGATTACAGGAAGCAGCGATCCTGTTGTTTTAAACAAATTGAAAAGTAAAAGCGCCTCTTTTTCTTGGGAATTTATGTATACACGCTCCATGTACCAAACAGAAGATATGATTGAGCAGCATTATATTCTAAACAAAGTTGCTGATTTATTAGATGAAGGCGTGCTGAAAACAACTCTAAATGTAACCTTAAAAGGATTTACAGCAGAAAATCTAAAAAAGGCTCACGAACTTTTAGAATCGGGTAAAACGATAGGAAAAATTGCCATTAAGTTTTAAAAATAACGCCTGTGAACATTTAGAATAATTATCTAGAATTATTTTAAATAACAACTTTGAAACCTAACAAAATTTTGTATTTTAGTCGCTCTTACAAGTGAAAACGTAAGTAACTTAAAACCCAAAACTAAAATTATTATGATTTCAAAAAACACAGACTTAGGATTATTACTATTGCGTATAAGCGTTGGCGGACTAATGCTTTTTCATGGCGTTGCCAAACTTATTCATGGTATTTCGTTCTTAGTTGAAAACATGGGAGCATTTGGATACGCTGTTTACATTGGTGAAGTTTTAGCTCCAATAGCTATTTTAATAGGCTTCAGAACCAGAATTGCGGCTGTTTTACTAGCTATAACCTGTGTTGTGGCAATTGCAACGGCTCATGCCCAAGATATTTTCTCAATCAGCGAATACGGAGGTTATGCCAACGAACTATTGATGCTGTATCTTTTAGGTTCTGCTGCATTGTTTTTTACTGGCGCTGGTAAATACGCAGTTTCTAAAACAAATAATTGGGACTAAACTCAAAATAAAATATATAATTGAAAAGCTCTAAACTAAAGTTTGGGGCTTTTTTTTTATAAAAATTAAAAATTAAAAAATTAAGATCAAGAAGCAAGAATCGTAATCACCATCAACCATCAACCATCAACCATCAACCATCAACCATCAACCATCAACCATCAACCATCAACCATTAACTATTAACTATTAACCATCAACCATCAACCATCAACCATTAACCATTAACAATTAACAATTAACAATCAACCATCAACCTTCAACTCTTATCGGCTAAAATTATGTTTTCACGGAGAAATGCAGCAGTTCTACCGATCTCACTTTTAATTTTTATACTCCAGATATATTTTTGATCAAAATTAAAACCTAAAAAATCAAAATTATGTCACCATTATCACCATTTCTCTGGATCTTATTAATTTCTCCTTTTGTTATTATTGCACATTTCAAAACAGAAAAAACAAACTTTAAATACTTAGCACTTTTTGTTGTTTATTTTATTAGCGATATGCTATTGCAGCATTACGGAAAAGAGCTGATGCCATTAGATTTTCTTGGATTAAAATTCAATTGGTCAGGAAAAATATTGAGTTTAGTTTTATCCCTAATTATACTATTTTCAGTGTCGAAAGAAGAAAGAATCCAGATTGGATTTACTGCTCAAACGAATCCAAAAAGCGCTTTAAAATTTGGTTTATTAGTATTTATTGGCTTTACCTTATTTGATATTGTTTTTAAAATGATATTGTTTCCAAAAGGAGGAACATTCGATCTAGAAACCTTTATTTTTCAAGCCTCAATGCCGGGTTTGACCGAAGAAATTGCTCTTAGAGGAATCTCATTATGGCTTTTAAATAAGGCTTTTGCTCCAAAATGGAATTACCGCGGTGTAGAATTGGGCTGGTCATTTGTGATCATTACTATCCTATTTGGAGTGTCGCACGGTGCAATTTTAGATCAGGATTTTTACTTAAAGTTTGATATCATTACGATTGTATATCTTACTCTAATATCATCATTTAGCTTAGGTGTTTTAAGGATTTTCTCAGGAAATTTAATCTTCTCCATTCTCGGTCACAACACAATTAATTTAATCAATGCACTCATTAGAATTTTATAAAAAGTTATATTTGAAACTGCTTTACAATTATATAAATGCCAAATACCACTTCTAATTCAGGATATTTTTTAGACAAAGTTGCTTCTGTAAATTTCGATCAGTTTTTTACTAAAAGAAATAGAGTTTTAATGCACATTTTCATGTGGCTAGGATTTTCTATATTACTGTTTTTGAGTTATGTAATTGGATATCATTTGGTTTATTTTGATGCAGTTTTGCTCACTATCCGTATGGCAGCAGTTAATATCATTGTCTTTTATATGTTATTTTATCTGCTGCTTCCTAAGATTTTTTCAGGCAACAAAACCAGAATTGTGATTCTTTTATTGATGCTTTTCCCAATTTCGATTTTTGTCTGGATGGCGTCTACATACTTTTTCTCTTTGTTTTACTACGCTCTAGGCCTTGAAATTACTTTTGGAGAACTAAAGGGAGTAATAAAAATGAGTGCCGACCAGACTTTTTTAGAAGCAGTTTCCTTAAAAAGAATGCTTTCGCAGACGATAATTATTATCTCGCTTCTTTCGCCTTTTTGTTTTGCCAAGATTTTGGTCGAAATTACAAGGCTTTACAACAAGAAATTTCAAATACAGAAAGAAAAAACGGCTTTGGAAATTCAGAATATTCAAATTGAAAAAGACTTTTTGAAAGCACAGCTTAACCCGCATTTTTTGTTTAATACCTTGAATAATTTGTACGGACTTACAGTGAGAAAAGACGATCTGGCTCCAGAATTAATTCTCAATTTATCTGATATTATGAGTTATACTTTGTATGAATCGAATACAGAAATTGTACGTCTGGAAAAGGAATTAGATTTTATAAAGAATTACATCGCCTTAGAAAAAATGCGCTATGCCGATGATGCCAAAATTGAAATTACGATTGAAGGGGAAAGACAAACCGCAGGTCTGTTTATAGCACCGCTGCTGACTTTTACTTTCATAGAAAATGCATTTAAATACGGATTAAAAAACGCTGGAAATGCATTTGTAAAACTGGATATTAAAATAGAAAACAATACTTTTTGGTTTTCTTTAGAAAATGACTTTGATCCAAATCGAACTAACGAATTTGGAGGAATAGGAGTGGAGAATGCTCGTAAACGCCTAGAATTAGTTTACCCAAACCAGTATAAATTAGAAATTAAAAACCAAGATTCCACTTTTAAAGTCGATCTAAAAATAGTTTTAGGAAAATAATGGAAAACTTAAAATGTATTGTCGTTGATGACGAACCCATTGCAAGAGATATTATAGAAACTTTTGTCAGCGAAATTCCATATTTGGAATTAAAAGCTTCGTTTGGAGAACCTGCCAAAGCTTTGATGTATCTGCAGGAAAATACGATTGATATTATTTTTAGTGATATCGAAATGCCCAAATTTACTGGTTTAGAGTTGGCAGAATCACTTACAAATCCGCCTGTAATTATATTTATAACGGCGCATCGCAATTTTGCATTGGACGGATTTGAAACTGGTGCAGCAGATTATTTGGTTAAACCCGTTCGTTTTGATCGATTTTTAAAAGCTGTAAATCGAGCAAAAGAATTCATTTCGTTAAAGAAAACAGCATCTGTGCATCAAATTAATTCCGATCGCATTTTTATTAAATCGGAAGGAAAATTGATTAAAATTCTCCTCAATGAGATTCTGTATGTAGAAGCGCAGGGCGACTATTTAAAGTTTGTTATTAATGGCGCTTCGTACACTTCTCTCGGGACTCTAAAAGCAATGGAAGAAGTTTTAAAACTTCCAATGTTCTTTCGCGTACAGCGTTCTTTTATTTTAAATCTCGAAGCGGTTAGAAGTCTTAATGGAAATATAGTGGAGTTAATCGATGGTAAAACAATTTCGACTGCAGTAAATAAAAAGGACGAACTATATCAATTATTGGGAATTAAATGATACTTAATTTCAAATAACAAACTAGATTAAAGTTAGTACCAGCTCAATAAAAAGCTTAGTTAAGTATGATAATTCAATACTTTATGTAAGTTTGTTTAAATTGTTGATTTTTAAATCATTGAAATTTATTTTTATTAGATTAAAGCTTTTTAAATGAAGGTGTAAAGTGATCTAAAACGCATAACCTTCACTATTTAAAATGTGTTTGTAATGCCTGACAAAACGCGCAAAAAAGATCTTTTAGTTGTTTTAAGCTATTTTTGACGGAGTTTTAGTTTTTTTGAATAGTTTTTTGAAGAAGTTAGGACTAAATAATGATTTAGAATTCTCGAATTCCTTATCCATACACCTGAATGTTTTTTACTGCTTTTTAGCCAAGAGGCGAAAATAAAATTTGTAGTAAAACACGTCTTTTTTATACTGATTTGTATTATAGGTTTTATCTATTGTTTGTTTTTAATGTTTTATTTATTAAGTATTTATAAGCATTTAATTAATTAAAAAGTTTAGTACCATATTTGAATGAACTTTAGATTATTATTTACCTCTTTTTACGAAAATATTCGTCATCTTAGATCTGATTTATAATAAAATTTGATGTAGACATTGATGTTTTTTTTTAAAGTTTAGTCAACGATTTTGATTTCCATCTAACAGAGATATAATTTAAAAAATTGGCTAATTCGGTTCAGATTCGTAAATTGTTGAAAATTACAAGAATCATGAATAAAAAAATTGAAGATTTAATTCCGCACAGAGCCCCATTTTTATTTGTTGACGAAATTATATCTTACACCACCGATACAATTATCGGTTTAAATACTTTTACACAGGAAGACAGCTGGCTTCAGGGAAGTTCACCAGATTTTAATTACGTGCCAGGAACAATTTTGATAGAAGCAATGGCGCAATGCGGCGGTGCTGGTGTAAAACTTTTAGGTATTGCAGACGGCGTTTTCGGCTTAGTAAGCATGGATAAAATTGAATTTTTTGCAGGCGTTGAATTTGATAAACTGGTTAAATTCGTAGTTAAGAATATCCGCTTAAGCGAAAAAATCATAAAACAGTCTGGAGAAGCTTTTTCAGATGATAAGTTAATTTTGAAAGGAGAATGGATGTGTGTTAAACTTCAATAATCAATAGGATAATTAAAAAGCCTCGCCAATTCTAAAATAAAGTCCCCAATCTCCCTTACCAACGGCACCGTCCAGACCAACATTAAATTTTGACTTTTTAAACGGATTATAACGGTAACCAATTCCAGCGCCAGGATATAGTTTCCAGTCAAAATCTTGGTTGTCTGAGCCGTAAATAGTAGTTAATCCTGCGAATCCAACCAATCCCATTTTCTTGGCAAAATTGTAACGATATTCACCTTGAATATCCATTAATCCAGAACCGCGGTATTTACCTTCAGAATATCCCCGAATGTCTACACCGCCAATTGTACTCTGCTGTTCAAAAGCCACATCTCCGAGGCCGAATTTGCCATATAAGCGAACAGCAATCACGTCGTTGTCGTTTCGGGTTGGAAAATATTTATTGGCCTGTATAGAAATACGATTGGTAGCAAGCTCATTATCTAAAAATTTGGGATATGCAGACCAGTCCACTCTAATTTTGCAGCCGTTTGTAGGATAGTAAACAGCGTCTCTGGTATCATACAATAAATTTACAACCACAGCATTACTGTGCGAAATAGAAGATGGGGAAATATCGTCCTCGTAAACAGTGTTGTAGTGTGCATAAGTATACGAAAGTCCAGCGTAGAACTTTCCAAAGACCCTGCGTTGTCCGCCAAAACTCAAAATAGTTGTTTTGGTTCCATAATCATAAAAGTCCGGCTGGTCGATATCGTCTACAAAAAATTGAGAATTTTGGTTTCCTGTAAAGAAAAAAAGTTTTAAACGCCATTTATCTTCATTTAAATACCATTTATTAAAGAAAGCTGCGAAATAGGATTTGTTTGTAGTGTAAATGGCTGACATGCCAGATAATGATTTAGGTGCAATTGTATCATTATGATTGACTCTATACATCATCATAGGAATTGCTCCAAACATAAAATCAAGATTTCGATTATAGCTTAAATAAGGCATTACTCTTAATTCTACTTTTTTTTCTTTTGTTTTTTTGGAAACTGAATCGGTTGTTTTTTGTGCAAATGAAAAAGTTATAGAAACTGCAAAAAAGAGTAGGAATAGAAAATGCTTCATTGCTGTATATTTTTCGTTAAACTTAAAATTTGGAGAAGCGTAGTTGTCTGTACTTCCAGTAAATTTAAAGAAAATAAATATAAGTATCTGAAATGAAGTTAATTATGTTTGATTTGTTCTTTCGAAGATGGAAACTAAATGCTGTAAAGCATTTTTAGAATGTATTTGTTCTCCATTGTTCAGAGTATCATTCAAAGCTTTAGCGGCACGATCCAGCATTCCTTTTTCAAAATTTGAAATTGCAGTTTTAATTTCTGTAACATGATTATGAGTTAAAAAATCTGCCAGTTCAGCGGCGTCAAGCATCGCTAGATTTGCCCCTTTACCAGCAAAAGGAGGCATACGATGTGTAGCGTCTCCAATCATTGTTAAGCTGGCTTGAGTTTCCCAGGTTTGATTTACAGGGAAGTAATATTGCGGACGCGGTATAAAATACAGTTCATTGCTCTTAAAAAGTTCGTGCCATTGCGGACTCCATTCTTTATAAACTTCTTTAAACCATTCAAAAATCTTTTGATTGTCTTTAAAATTTAAATTGCTTTCCGTAATCCAATTTTCGGGTAATTTGCTACTTAATAAAAACATAAGCGAGCCATCTCCTTTAGTTCCGTACATTATTGTTTGTTCATTGCCAAGAGCCAGAACTTTTCCGCCTTTAGAAAACTCAAAAAGTTTTGGGGCGTTTTCTTTTGCATTATAAATAGTTCCTTCAATCATTGTAATTCCAGAATAAATAGGTTTTTCTGAAGAAATATAAGGACGGACTTTTGAGTTAGCGCCATCTGCGGCAATTACTAAATCGGCGTAAACGGTTTTCCCGTTTTTGAAATGCAGTTTCCAGCCATCGTTTTCTTTTTCCATTGCAATAAATTGACTGTCCCAGCTAATTGTTTCTGGCTGAAGTGAATTCAACAATATGCTGCGAAGAACCGAACGATCTATCTCTGGCCGAGGTTTTGAAATGTCCTGCAGTGAATTTTTCTCATCTGACATTAATGCGGAAGCAGTTTCTTTAATCTGATGTTCATCAAAATGAAGTTTGAAATCTTTATCTAGAATTCGTGCTTTGCTTGATTTTGGACGAATGTGAGCGCAAAATTCACTCAATAAATCAGCTCTTTTTATTGCTTCTAAACCCGAATCTTCATGTAGATCTAGTGGTGAGCCTTGTACTCGAACTTCTGCATTAAGATCTCTTTCGTAAACGTTTACATTGATGTTTTGCATTTGTAAAAGTCGGGCAAGAATTAAACCGCCCATCCCGCCGCCAACAATGGCGACTTTTTTATGTTGTAACAGCATAGTTTGGTTTTTAAAAATCTATGCAGCAAAATTATTTTGAAGAAAGAGCAGATAATAGTATAAATCGGTCATTTTTGTTTTGAAAAAGCTCTTTAGGAAGTGAACCTGAAATTTTTTTGATCTCTTTGATAAAATGTGTTTGGTCCGAAAAGTTTTCTTCTGGAAAGAGTTTTCCTTTTGCGATATGTTCCAACGAAGCACGGAAACGAAGAATAGAACAGAATTCTTTCAATGAAATTCCGAAATACGAATTAAAATAACGGTTAATCTGACGGCTGCTCCAACCGGATTTTTCAGACATTTCTCTTACTGTCATGGAGCCACGTGTTTGATAGACGAGTTTGAAGAGTTTTTGCTTTCGAGTTTCTATTTCCTTCAACAAAAGTGATTCAATTTTTAGTGAAGCTTTTTTGTAAAACAATTCAAAATCTTCTAAATCCCTTTTGTTAAAATCCCAGAAATCAGTTTCTAAATTTTTAGCGCTATTTAAAATTCCTGCAATAGATTCCTGCAAAAGATATTCAACTGCAGGAAGTTTGAAACTGATCACAAATGTCAGACTGCTGGCAGGAATTCTGCCTTTTTCATATTGTTTGGTTCCTAATCCAAGAAGCGTAATTCTAAAAGGTTCTTCGGAAGATTGAAATAAAGACAAATCAATACGGCCGTCCGGCAGGCCAACTGTTTCTAAAGTTTCATTAGATGTATTACGAACGTACCAAAAACTATCCACAAAATCAGAAAGATTTTGTTTAGGCTGAATTGATATGTATTCTAATTTGTCGTGCATTTTTACAAAAAGAAGAATTGAAGATGCTTTTTAGTATTGAAAGGCGAAATTATACAAATTGTTTTTTATTTCTCTAAAATTAAACACGCTTTTAATAGCTTATAAAAGCTTGTTTGTATTCCAAGATTGTTATATGAAAAACTTAACATTGGGTAAGATGTTGATTTTTAAATGATTGTATTTCGTTTTTGGCTTGCATGAAAAACTTAACATTGGCGAATGTCTATTTCAATCTATCTTTGGTTATTATTTTTTAATGTTAATTTAACAGTTTGATAACATTGAAAAATAGTATAATTCAAAATTAATTAAATTAAAATTTAAAAATTAAGATAATAATGACGAAAAATGTACTTATGAATGAACTTGACCAAGAGGTAGATGTTAATCCAGTTATCTCTAATGATGAAAACGAGCAAAATTCAAACCTAATTTTAGAAGATAATTCAGATGAAGCAGCAGCTGATTCAGAGCCAAAACCTAAAACTAAAAGATCTTCTAAAAAAGTTCAACAACCTGCGGGAGTAATTGAAGACGAGAAAATCGAAGAAGAGGCAGCAGAAAACGCTGTGTCAGAAACTGATGAAGAGTCTGTTAAAGAAAGTGAAGATAAATCTAAAACCAAAAAGAAGAATAAAAAGATGAAAGAAAAAGAGAAAAAACAGTTAGCTGAGAAAAAAGAAAAACTGAAAAAGAAAAAAGCGGCAGCTGCTAAAAGAAAAGAAAAAGCGAAAGACAAAAAGAAAGAAAAAGCTAAAAAAGCAAAACTTAAAGCAAAAGCTAAAAAGAAAGATAAAGCGAAAAAAGCAAAAGATAAAGCAAAAGCGAAAAAGATAGCTAAGAAAAAAGCCAAAAGATCTAAAGCAAAAAAGAATAAGAAAAAATAGGGTTGGGTTAATGGTTGATTGTTAATGGTTGATTGTTAATGGTTGATTGTTAATGGTTGATTGTTAATTGTTAATGGTTGATGGTTGATGGTTGATGGTTGATAGTTGATTGTTTATGGTTGATTGTTTATGGTTAATGATGAAATTGACATTGAAATTAACATTGAAATTGACATTGTAATCTATATCTGCATTAAAAACAAAAAGCGCCTCAGATTAGGCGCTTTTTGTTTTTTTCTTCTCTATAGTCATTTTGTCTATTTTTTGGAGGAATTCTGGATCGAATTCAGAGTAGGCTCTTAGTCGGTACTTTTCGTCTCTGATTTTCATTACCAGACGAATTTTCTGCACCATCAGCCAGATGGGTTCGTACCTTTTGTGTCCTAACAAATATTGAATTTTAAGAATAGAAATTTTCCGGTGTGTCAGCGTCATTAATTCAATGCAGATCATCCAGTATCTGATTGGTAAATTGGAATTTTCCATCACAGTTCCAGAGCGCAGACTAATTCGGTTGCCGCACTTTCGGCATTGAAATTTAAGATCATTTCTTCTAAAAGAATGAACGTCATGACCGCATTTTCTGCACGTTAGTCCGTTTTCTAAACGCTTATTTTTAAGCTCCTCGATACAAGTAGCTTCATCTGGGTATTTTTCAAAATAGGCGCGGAGCTCCATATTGTCAGCTTCTTTTTTTTGTCTAAATATATTAACTTTTATACAAGTTCGAAGCTCTGAGGTAAAAAAAAAGGAACATTCAGAGTGAATATTCCTTTCGGGGCAAAAAATTACAGGTACTACAGTTTTGTCGCGATCTCTTTTTTGTACTTATTTAAAATAGATTTCGTCATTCCTAAATTGGCTTTAGTAGAATCTACTGCTAGATAAATAAAATACTGCTGATTGTCAGATACGTCAATAATGTGCATTTGAGAACTTAGCGTAATCATAATGTTATCAACAACCTGACCTTGTAGATTTAAAGCCTTTATTGCATTCATTTTTGCTTTAACCACTTCTAGATTATAAGCCGATGCTAATTCTGGATCAAAATCTGCAACAACAGATTGAGAATAATATGACATACCACTTGCGATTTCAGCTACCGAAACTGCGATAAAACCTGGGACGTTTTTTTTTAGGTCTTCACCAAATTGGGTTAAAAAATCTGACATAATGTAGAATTTTAATGTGTTGTAATTAAGATTGAATTGTTTTGGATTGCGCAAAATTAATTATAACATATTATTTAATTATCCGCTTTTTGTACCTATTTTTTGTTTGATATGTAAAATAATAATGCTTCGGCAGAAGAGCTTTTTAAGGATTTCTAGAATTGAATTTTATTTCGTCTAGAAATGAAATACTTAAAATAAAAAATTGCTTCTAAAAAAGCATTATCTGCAATTTTAGAAGCAATTTTAACAAAAGAAAAAATATTCTTTTTATTTGATTTCTGTAATAAATTCGTCTTTAGGTGTTCTAACTTTTTTCAAGTTTACCAGCCAGTCGTTAGATTCGTCTCTGTAGCCAAGAGGTAAAACTAAAACGCTTTTAAGACCTTGTTCGCTTAAACCTAAAAGTTTGTCCACTTCAGCAGGAATAAAACCTTCCATTGGCGTTGCATCTACTTGTTGCTCTGCGGCAGCGGCAATCGCTACACCAAAAGAAATATAAGCTTGTTTCGCAGCATGGTTTGCATGCCATTCTTGTCCAAGAGGTTCGTACATTCCCCAAAGTCTTGCTTTGTATTCATCCATTGCGTCTGCAGGAATTCCTCTTTCTGCAATAGTTTTGTCAAATACAGCAGCTATTTTTTCTAAGCTGTAACCATCCCAAGCTGCCCAGATTAATACGTGAGAAGCATCGGTAATTTGGCTTTGGTCAAAACTAACGGCTCTAAGTTTTTCTTTTAACTCTTGATTTGTAACTACAAAAACCTTGTACGGTTGTAATCCAGATGAAGAAGGAGCTAATTGTGCTGCTTCAAGAATATAGTCTACTTTTTCTTGCGGAACCGCTTGTCCGTTCATTTTTTTAGTAGCATAACGCCACTTTAGTGCATCTATTAAGGCCATTTTTTTTCAGTTGATTAAAATTTCATTCAAATGTAAAAACTTTAAGTGTATTTTTGTCATCTGATTACCAAAAGTAACTGTAACATCGAGGTAACTTACTAACAAATTATGATAAAAGAGCCAGAACACGATAGAAAAGCATGCAATAAAAATATTATGGCGGTTCACGATGCCATGGATATTTTGAATGGAAGATGGAAAATTTCTATAATAGCTTCGCTATGTTTTAGCACCTTAAGATTTACCGATTTATTACGGGAAGTCGAAGGAATTTCGGGAAAAATGCTGAGCAGGGAATTAAAAAATCTGGAAGAAAACCAATTGGTGACCCGAACGGTATTAAAAACCCAGCCCATAACTGTCGAATATGAACTCACAGAATACGGTCATACTTTAAAAGAAGTAATAGATTCGCTTGCAAAATGGGGTTTCAAACACCGGAAAAAAATTACAGGAAAAGAATAAATCAGCTTTTGAGTTCAGATATTCTTTGAAAAAATCCTTGATTGGCTAATTTTTGTTCAGCTTCTTCGATGGCTTTTAAAAGATTGTTTTGATTGTCTGCAATTTCATTTAAAGTATTTTTCATAATATTCCATACCGGCTGCATTTTTAAAACCAATTCTTTTCCTTTTGCAGTAAGAAAGATTAATCTTTTTCGTTCGTCCAATTTATCTTTTCTAGAACTGATAATTTTTTGCTTTTCCAATTCCTTAAGCAGACTTATTGTTGACGGATGGCTGTAACCAATTTCAGTGGCAATTTCTACAACGCTGAGCATTTCTTTTACATGAAGCGTATAAATAACAGGAAACCATTTAGGTTCAAAATCAATATCGAAAGATTTATAAACCAAGGCTCCGTCTTTACGTAATTGTTCGCTCAGACGCTGTAGTCGTGTGGATAGGGCCAATATGCCAATTTCGTCAATTATATTCATTACTTCGAGTTTAGCTGCAAATGGCAGAATACATTATCAGGTTTCATTAACGGAAAATCAACTGGCAGTTTTTCTTTTGAAATCGTAACAAAATTGTTCTTTTCGTAAAAGCGCAAAGCTGCCTGCAAGATAGAAACAGTTCCTAAATATAAGTTTTTAATCCCATTTTCTTCGCTGTACGCAATTAATTGCTCTAATAAATGCTGTGCAATTGCAAATTCTTTTCCTCTAAATTCTTTTTTGACAAACATTTTTCTAATCGCACCCGCTTCGGAATTGAATTTTACCAAAGCAATAGTTCCCACCAATTTTCCATCGATAAAAGCGCCTAAAAAAGTTCCTCCAGGTTTAAAGTAAAAGTTTTCAATCTCTAATAAATCCGGCTGATCTTCTATTGTAATGGGAACGTTGAATTCTTTTTGCTGAATGTTTAAAATCAAATCAACGATTTCTTTTTCGTATTCATTTTGTATTGGCTGAATATGCATTGTATTTCAAAATTTAATATAGGTACAAAACTACGTAGTTAACTACATATATACAAATAAAAAACTGCTGAAGTCAGCAGTTTTAAGTGTTTTTTGTGATTTTGAATTGTATTCTAATGAAGATTTTATTCTTTAACTAAAACAATTACAGCTTTATAACCTGTTCCAACATTCCATTCGCTGGCAGAAATAACTGCGCCTTTGTCGTCTATAACTTTAAATTCGGCAGTATTTGGAGATGCAAATCCTTCATTTAAAGCTTCAATATCAATTTTGTTGATTCCTTTAACCAAATTTATTTTTACGCTTTTAAATTCGCCATCCAAAGAAACTTCAGGCTCAATAACTTTATCGTTTAAATATACTTTTACTTTATCGCCATCTACAAAAGCAGCATCTCTGTACATAACCGTAGAAGTAACCGCATTGGTGTTGAAGTTTCCTAAAAACTGATTTCTTCTATAAAAAATCCCTTCAACATTAGATTCTTGCTTGTAAAGGTTGGTGTCTTTGAATAATTCGTCTGGATTAACCTGTAGTGGTGCAGGTTTTTCTACAACTGCCGGCGGATTTTCTTTTGGAGAAACTTCTTTCGGCGGAATAACTTCTTTCACGGCAGGATCTTTTGCCGGAATCGATTTGAATTTATTGTTTAATTCCTGAGCATAAATCTGCGTTGAAAAAGCAGTAATAGCAGTTATCAAAAATATTTTTTTCATACTTGTAAATATTAATCTCGGGGTATAATTGTTAAAAAATGACCGATATAGGTCTTTCTATATAAACATTTTATGATACGAATTATTGTATTATCAGGAATTAATTGTCGAAAATTTAACTTCCATATCAATAAGTATTTACTGTTTTATCTCTGGATCTGACTTATCTTTATGTGCTTAAATGAGAACCTTTTTAAGATTCGCTTTCATACAAAAATCAAATATTATGGAATGGAAAAATAATTTAACCAACTTGTTTAAAATTGATTACCCAATTATACAAGCGCCAATGCTGGGTGTTACAACTCCAGAAATGACTGCCGAAGCTTCTAATGCGGGAGCTTTGGGATCGCTGGCGCTTGGAGATCTTCCGGCAGAGAAATGTATCGAATTGATAAAAGCCACAAAAAAATTAACGAACAAGCCTTTCGCAGTAAATATTTTTCTAAATAAAATTGATGCTGTTACGCCAAAACTCCAGACTGATTACGATAAGACAAAAGCATTTTTAAAAAACTTCACTCAAAAATCTGGAATTGAAGCTGACTTTCCGCTTTTAAGCGAAATTAAATTAACTGATTATCATGATCAAATTGAAGTGATTCTGAAAGAAAACTGCCGTATTGTAAGTTTCACTTTTGGCAATTTAGATGCAGCAAGTATTTCTAAATTAAAAGAAAATAATGTGCTTTTAATAGGAACTTGTACATCTGTTGAGGAAGCTATTGTATTGGAAAACAGCGGTATTGATATTATTTGTGTACAGGGAATTGAAGCCGGCGGACATCGGGGAAGTTTTTTAGAAGAAACGATTCCGCAGATAGGAGGGTTGTCGCTGCTGTCTCAAATAACAGAAACTGTAAAAACACCTATTATTTATGCAGGCGGCATTTATAATGCGAAAACCTTAATGGCGGCTCAATTGCTCGGTGCAAATGGTTTTCAAATAGGAAGTTTATTCTTAGGTTCTGCCGAAAGTGCTTTACAGGATTTTGAAAAACAACGTCTTAGAAATTTAAAAGAAAACGAAATTGTATTAACTAAAAGTTTTTCGGGCCGATATGCACGAGGAATTAGAAATGCTTTTATGGAAGAATTTGAGAGTAGTGAATTCATTCTGCCATATCCTTACCAAAATAAATTGACTGCCGAATTGAGAAAGGCTTCTAAACTTGCAAAGAATCCAGATTTTGTGAGTATCTGGGCGGGTCAGTCAATTACTGATTATCCCGAAATTTCAACAGGAATTCTTATCAAGAACTTAATCCAAGAAACGGAAAAGTTTAATGCAAAATAGAAGTAAGCTAGTGGGAGTTCTATATTTTTGATTTATTTTAAAATATTGATTGTTAATGTTTTATATTTGTTTGTCAATTAAAAAGAGCTGGATATGATCAAATTTAGTTTTACCTTTTTTCTTTTTGCATTGGGAGTTTTTGCACAAGAAAATAAAATAGATCCGAATATTCGCAAACAGATAGAAGAGTATAATTCTTCTTTTGCAGCTGCATTTACTAATGGCAGCCATAACGCTTTATTAAAAGCTTACACGGAACAAACAATTTTTATGCCCGAGCACAGCAGGCAAAGAACTGGAAATAAGAATATTGCTGATTTTTATAAACAATGGCTGGATCAGGCAAAAATTACTTCCTATCAAAGGGCTATTCTTGAGTTACAAGATTTCGGGAACTATTTTTTAGAAATTGGAAATTTTACAGAAAATCTGGAGAAGCGAAACATAGAACCATACACGTATTCAGGAAAATATATGGTTTTGTGGAAAAAAGCTTCCAACAATAAACCAATGACAATTGCTGCAGAAATATGGGGTTCAAGTAGTTATTTGGAGGACAAGTTTATTCCCGAAATAGATGATGCATTAGTTCCTCCCACAAACGAGTTCGTTACCTCAAATAAATTAGATTTAGAAGTAATAGAAAGAAACAATTCCATAAAAAGATTAGTACAAAACAGGTTAGGAGGAGAGCATGCGAAAATGTTTTTGCCTGATGCCATGTATTTAACCTATTATACTCCAATTTTATCTGGCGAAAAAGACATTACAGCTTATTTTACAGAACATGAAAAACCAGGAACTTTAAGAATCGATCAAATTTCGATTCAAACTTCTGGAATTATCAAAACTCAAAATGCAATTGTGGAATTTGGCTACTACAGTGTCAATTGGAGCGACGGGGATAAGAGCGGTAATGTAAAAGGAAAAAGTATAAACGTTTGGAAAAGAAATAGTAACGGAGAGTTAATGCTTTTTCGTCAAATGGTGAATCATGATTAAAATTAAAACCATTCCCGTTAAAGAATGGTTTTATTAAATAAGTTTTAGACTAAATTTTCGGCAGCAAAATTTCTGCAATACTCTTTTATTAACTGTCTTACGTTTCTAAACTCTTCTTCGACTTCGGTATCCGTGCCAGCTGCTTTGGCAGGATCGGGGAAATTATAATGAAATTTTTGCGCTTTTGTTGGAAAAAATGGGCAGCGTTCTTTTGCGTTATCACAAACCGTGATCACAAAATCAAAATCAATAGTGGTATATTCATTTATATTATTTGAAGTGTGGTTTGAAATATCAATTCCATCTTCTTTCATTATAAAAACTGCCTTCGGATTTACTCCGTGTGTCTCTACGCCGGCGCTGTAAACTACGGCTTTATTTTCTGCAAAATGTCTCATATAACCCTCTGCAATCTGGCTCCTGCAGCTATTTCCTGTACAAAGTATTAGTATTTTCTTTTCCATGTTTAAACGAATAACCAAATGATATTGATGATACAAAATTTGGGTTCAAAGCCAAAAATAAGTTGCAGCACAACAACGGAAGTGGTAATAATAATAGGTTTTTTATATTTAATAATTAGTGCTTTCATTATTAGCAGCATCCAGAATTTGGTGTACAGCAAGAACTGTTATCTACTGATTCCCTTATAGTTATTTTTTGCTTTTCAGATGGGATGCCGCATGCGTCCTGCGCTAAACAAGCTGTTGTTTTATTTTTAAGGACAAAGTTTTTTCCATTAAAATCTAAATCATATTTGCCAATAGTTTCGCTTTGATATTCTACTTCAATTTCAAGGTCTTGAATACCAAGTTTATCTTCAGAAAGAGTTATAATATGCAACAATTTATTTGGTTTTAGACGATGTTCAAAATCATCTGCATTCCAAAGCTGGAAGTTTACCACTTCTTCGTTTCTAATAACTCCGCCGCAGTCTATGAAGTTCTTTTTGATTATTCCCACTTCTGTTACGTGAAAATGTTCAGGAACGAAAGTCCCATTTTCTAATTGAAATTCAACATTTTCCAATGTTGGTAAAATTTGTTTTACTTCGGATAATTTCATGATGGTTTATTTTATTGGTTTAATGCAATATTGCGATATACTTTGTCAAAAAAAATGCTTAACAGCATTTTGATTTTGAAAGATTTTGAGTAATGTTTAAAAAATAAGTATTTAAGATTTCAATTGCTTTTTCATCTATACAATAACAAATAGAGTTTCCTGAAATATTTCCTTTAATAATGCCTGCATTTTTAAGTTCTTTCAAGTGCTGTGAAACTGTTGGCTGTGCAAGCGGTAATTCATTTACTATATCGCCGCAAATACATTCATTCACTTTTAATAAATACTCTATTATGGCAATTCTAGCAGGATGTCCAAGTGCTTTAGCAATTGTAGCAATCTGATTTTGTGCATCTGTAAAATGTTCTGTTTTAGTCGCTCCCATTTTTATGTAATTGTATATTGCAATATTACGATAATAATCATTTACAATATAATTTTTAAAGTTAAATTTCTACGAGTGAAATCATATACAATAATTACATTTGTATATCAATTCTATAGTATAATTTCAAATAGTGCCAAAAAATACCTTTGCAGCTTTTTTTATTTTCTGTTTTTTTACCGCGATTGGTAATCACGTCAGCGCGCAGGAAATTGATACTATAGCCAAGCAGTTTGTACTGAATGTAGAAATTCGTCCGAGAGCAGAATATACTTCCAATTACGTACTGCCGCCCAACGATTCTATTGATCCTTATTTTTATATTACACAGCGAAATAGGATTTCAATGCAGTATTCCCAAGAAAAATGGTTTTTAAAATCTGACGTTCAGGAAATTCATCTTTGGGATAATGAAAATTCTAATTCTAAAGTCGGAAGTATTAATTTTTATCAATTGTTTTTAGAAACTAAATTTAGAAATATAAATTTTCGTTTAGGAAGGCAGAGTATTTTATTGGATAACGGCAGATTATTTTCTGATGCTCCTTGGGCACAGCAGGGAAGATCGCATGAAGGAATTAGAATCATGAAATATTCTAAGCATTTTATGAACGATTTTTTCTTTTTGTTTACACGAAATTACAATACTAGTTTTGAGGCAGCTTATTCGCCTGTGGCATCCAATAAGTACAAGTACATGATGGTGTATAATTTTAGTTATAACTCACATCAAAACTTTTCTTTCAATTCGAGCAGTACGGTTGATTTTTTAGAAAAAACAAATGCAGAAACTTTGTACGCGCGGGCAACAACAGGAGGAAGAATTGAGTATAAAAAAAATAATTGGTACTATACTTTAAACAGCTATCTGCAATTTGGACAGAATCAGAAAGGACAGCATGTTTTTGCGTACTATTTTCAGCCGGAGGTTAAGCTGTCACTGCAAAAATCAACTTGGCGTTTAGGTGCAGAAATGATTAGCGGCAGCAGTTCTAAATTAAGCATTGATAACACTTCAGATTTTGACGTTTTGTATGGTGTTACTTGGAAATTTAATGGAAATATGAATGTTTTTACCCGTTTTCCAGCGGATGTCGGGGGAAAAGGTTTGGTGAATCCTTATCTATTTGCTTCTTTTCCTTTAAACACAAAGTTATCGCTTCGTAACGATTTCCATCTTTTTTATAACCAATATCCGTTAGTAGATAGTTTAAATCAGGATATGTCGAGATTTCTAGGATTTGAAAATGATTTTTCAGTAAAATATATTCCATTAAAAGAGCTGGAAATCAACGCTGCCTTTTCGTTTTATAAATCAACAGATTCTATGAAAAACCTCCCAAAAGTGCAGGATGAAAACAAATTATCTTTTTGGAGTTATTTAATGGTTTCTTACTCTTTTACTGCTGTTAATTGGAAGAAAGTCAAGTAAATAAAAGCATAGATAAAATGCTTTTAAAAGACTTGAAATTTTCTTAAATCCAAATACAGCCAATTAAACTCCTATTTTATAACCTCTTTACTAACTTTAATAAAGAGGTTTTTTCGATTAAAAAGATCATTATATTTACTTTTAAAACTATTTAATTATGAAAGCACTGGTAATTGGAGCAACAGGCGCAACAGGAAAAGCACTGGTTGATAAGCTTTTAGAAGATAATAATTATAGCGCAGTTTCAGTCTTTGTGAGAAGACCATTTGGAAAAGCACATCCAAAACTTACGGAGCATATTGTTGATTTTTCAGATGTTAATTCTTTTCAGGATTTAATTACCGGAGATGTTTTGTTTTCATGCCTAGGAACAACATTAAAAGATGCTGGCTCAAAAGACAATCAGTGGAAAATTGATTTTGATATTCCTGCAGCATTCGCAGCTGCAGCAAGAAAAAACAATGTCAATTCGCTGGTGCTGATTTCATCTTATGGTGCATCAGCAAAAAGCAGCGTATTTTATTCTAAAATGAAAGGAAAGCTTGAAGAATATATAGGTGATCTTAACTTTCCGCAATATATAGTTTTCAGACCAGGACCATTAATTCGCCCAAATACAGATCGTTTAGGAGAAAAAATTTCAATTAAAGTCATTAAATTCTTCAATACTATAGGTCTTTTCAAAAATCTAAAACCAATTTCAACCTCATTTTTAGCCGATAAATTAGTAAAAGCTTCAAAAACGCTCTCAGCAGGAACTATCATACTAGAATTGGATCAAATTTTTACGCTTTGATTTTTTTTTAATGAATTTCCAAAATTATAATTTTGTACATTTATAATGTTATTTATCTGATTTTTAATAACTTATAATGTAGAATATAAATGGAGACGACTAAAAATACTTTACCGACAGAGTCTGATGATGTGTTTTTAACAGATGGAGGACTTGAAACAACCTTAATTTTTCTGGAAGGATTTGATCTGCCTTGTTTTGCTGCTTTTGATTTATTGAAACATCAGCCGGGCTATAAAGCAATCAAAAACTATTACCAGCGGTATTTAAATATTGCTAAAAAATACAGAACAAATTTTATTTTAGAAAGTCCAACATGGCGTGCCAACCCAGATTGGATTCAAAGAATTGGTTATCCTAGGGAAGAGTTATCTGCCATAAATAAAAAAGCAGTGGTACTGCTTGCTGAATTAAAAACCATATTTGAAAAGGATATACATTCTATTCTTATCAGCGGTTGTATTGGCCCGCGTGGAGATGGATATGTACCTGAAAACTGTATGAGTATTGACGAAGCAGAAGCGTATCATTCTGAACAAATTAAGGCATTAAATATTACTCCAGTCGATTTTGTTTCTGCCCTTACCATGAATTATGTAGAAGAGGTTATTGGTATTGTAAAGGCTGCAGGAAACGTGAAAATTCCCGTTGTTATTTCATTTACAGTTGAAACCGATGGAAAACTGCCCACCGGCATGAGTATAAAAGAAGCAATACAAAAAGTAGATAAAAGTGTATTAGTTCCTCCATTGTATTACATGATTAACTGTGCACATCCAGCCCATTTTTTTAAAGAATTGAAAGAAAGTGAAAGCTGGATCAAACGAATAAAAGGTATTAGGGCAAATGCGTCTTGTAAAAGTCACGCAGAATTAGACGAATCTACAGAATTGGATCGTGGAATTCCTAAAGAACTGGGAAAAGAATATAAAAAAATGAAAGATTTTTTTGGTCATTTAAATGTTTTTGGAGGCTGCTGTGGTACAGATGAAGAGCATTTGGTAGAAATTATTGAACAAATAAAGAGTTAAGTTTAATAAGAAACTAATAAGTAGGTAAATGTCTTATTTTAAATTAGCTTATCTTTGTGCACTTTACCTACGAATACCATGAATAACGATTTCCCCATTCCCGATAACGAATTACAACGTTTAGCCGCATTAAAACGTTACAATATATTAGATACTCTTCCAGATCATGCTTTTGACGATGCAACCAAACTTGTTTCTTACATCTGCGGTGTTCCAATAGCACATATTTCCTTTATAGACGAAAACAGACAATGGTTTAAGTCTGAAATTGGCATTGGAGTATCAGAAGTACCACGTGATATCTCTTTCTGCCGTTATACCATTATGGAATCGAAAATGGTAGAAATTAACGATACACATTTAAACGATAAATTTAAAAACGACCCCAATGTTACCGGCGGATTTAATGTTAGGTTTTACGCAGGAGTACCGCTTACAACTCCTGACGGATATAATATTGGAACCTTGTGCGCTATAGATCATGTTACTAAAGAACTTAATGAAAATCAGCGAAATGCACTTTCAATAGTTGCTAAACACGTCATTGCACAGTTAGAACTTGGTACAAAGAATGCGCAATTAGACGCTCAGAAAAAAATTGCAGAAAAAGCAGTACTGGCTAGAGATAGTTTTGTGGCTAATATGAGCCACGAAATTAGAACACCTCTAAATGCTATTATTGGTTTTACCGACCTTCTAGCTCAGACAGAACTGGACGAAGTGCAGCGTGATTATATCGAAAGTGTGCAGATCGCTGGAGAAAATCTGCTGTTGATTGTAAATGATATTCTGGATCTTTCTAAAATTGAATCGGGGAATTTAGCAATCGATTCTGAACCTTTTAATTTGAAGAAAACACTTAAACATGCTTACGATTTATTAAAAGTAAAAACGCAGAAAGAAGTAGAGTTTAATTTGTTTTTAGATGCTGAAATGCCTGATATTGTTGTTGGTGACCAAGGAAGACTAAACCAGATATTGGTTAATCTTATAGGAAACTCACTTAAATTTACCAATGAAGGTGAAGTAACGGTTTCTGTAAAAAAAATTGAAGAAACTGAAGGTAATTACAAGATGAAGTTTTCTGTAAAAGATACTGGAATTGGTATACATAAAGATAAACTTACCACTATTTTCGAGCGTTTTACCCAGGCAGAAGAAAGTACTACGCGAACTTACGGCGGTACTGGTCTTGGACTTAATATCGTGAAGCAGTTAATCGAATTGCAAAATGGTGAAATCAGCGTAAAAAGCGAACCAAACCGTGGTTCTGAATTTATCTTTTTACTTACTTATAAAAAAGCCGAAAATAAAGAAACGGCTCCTAAACCCATGTCTAAAAATGATCTTGGACATCTAAAAATATTGCTTTGTGAAGACAATATTTTAAACCAAAAGCTTGCAAAAAGCGTAATTAATAATTTCGGATTTGATCTGGATATTGCGCATAACGGTGAAGAAGGAATAGAACTTTTGTCTCAAAATGAATATGATTTGGTTCTAATGGATCTGCAGATGCCGGTAAAAGACGGTTACCAGACTACAGATTATATTCGAAATGAAATGAATTCGTCAATTCCTATTATAGCTATGACGGCACATTCTTTAGTAGGAGAGCAGGAGCGCTGTTACAAAGTAGGAATGAATGCTTATGTACCAAAACCTTTTAAACAGTCGGTTCTTTTAAAAGCAATAAAAACGGTAATGAACCCCGATAATGAGGCAATACATAAAAGAGTTGTAAATCTTTCTTTTCTGGACGAAATGGCTTGCGGTGATCCTGATTTCAGGCGCGATATGATTGATCTTTTTATAGAAAAAATTCCAGCTCAAACAGCGCAGTTAGAAGAAGCATTCCATAATGACGATCACGATACCGTAAAAAAACTGGCTCATAATATGAAATCCAGTCTGGATATTTTTATGCTCGAAGATCTTAGTAATTGCGCTGCTGTAATTGAAGAAGAAGCTTCGGCAGGAGAATTTACCAGCGAAACTTTAGATAAAGTCAATATTTTACACTGCGGTATTATCGAAGTCGTAAAAATTCTAAAAGAGCTATGATAAAAGAGAAATAAGCTATAGCTTTACAATAATGATGTTTTAATAGAAGTTTGCCCCAAGAAAAAATATAAAAAAAATGAGAATTATTTTAGCAGAAGATAATGATATCCTACGCAAATCATTATCTTTTTTCTTAGAATCTAAAGGATTTAGTGTTGATCAGTTTTCGGATGGAGAAGAAGCATTACATGCGATAGAAACCAATAACTATGATCTAATATTGACAGATATAAACATGCCGGGCAAAAGCGGTATGGAAATCACGCAACATGTCAGACAGCATATTAATTCTGATACTCCCATTATTATTCTTACATCTTCTGGCGTAGAACAAACAGAACTTGATTCTTTTGACATTGGCGCCAATGAATTTATTGCTAAACCTGTCAGTCCAGCCGTATTGTTGGTAAGGATTAATAAATTACTAAATAAACGTTTCTAATGAAGTTTATATATCATTCAATTTTACTGCTCTTTATTTCTTCCATTGCATTTGGACAGGAATTATCTATTGATGAAACGCTGGCCAATGTAAAGCGGGAAGTTGAAAAAGAAAACTTCGATAAAGCTTTGTCTTTAATTGAACCTCTGCGTGCCAAGTTTCCCGAAAACGAAGATATTCAAGTATACGCCGGACGAATCTACAGCTGGAAGAAAGATTATAAAACGGCAGCCAAAATTTTGTCTCCAATGGCAGATCGCGCCAATCCAAATCCAGAAGCTCTTCAGGCAATTATCAATATTTATTTTTGGTCTGAGGATTATGAAAGATGTATTATTTATTGTGATAAATATCTTTTAACTGATCCAAAATCTATTGATGTTTTAAGAATAAAGGCAACTTGTCTGGAAAAACTGAATCGTGACCAAGAAGCATTAGAATTGATAGAAAAAGCATCCTTTATCGATAATAGCACACAAGCTTTCAGTGGCATACGCACACTTATAGGGCGCAAAGCAAAAAATACGGTTTCTGCTTCTTATTTGAATATTTCCACTTCAGAACCTGGACAGTCGCCATTTCATTATGGATATGTAGAATATTCACATAAATTCAGCAAATCCGCCATTGTTGGCCGTGCGAATGTCGGACATATTAATGACGATACGCAGATGTTATTCGAAGCCGATTATTATCAAACCTTTTCAAACAAAAGTTATTTGTATGCAAATGGAGGTATTTCAACTGGCGAAACCATATTTCCCGTAGCAAAAGCTGGACTAGAATATTACTTTGCGCCGCACAAAAAATTCGATTACTCTTTTGGAGCGCGATTTATGCATTTTGAAACAGATGATATTACTTTGCTTACAGGTCAATTAGCTTATACTTCAGGAGTTTACACGGTAGCGTATAGACCTTATTATGATACGTCAAACGAACTGTTCTCTCACGTTTTAAGTCTGCAAAAAGTTAACGAAGAAAAAGAGCGCCTGATAAGGCTGGAACTGCAGTACGGAAATGTTCCTTATTTATATCTTTACAACAATTTTACACAGCCTTTAAAAGCTTATAGAGCAGGAATTCAGTACCAGCATCGTTTTGGAGAATCTTTTTTTGTGCGTCCGATTTTCTTATATGAAAGAGAAGAATACGTTCCGGGAGAATATAGAAACAGATTTAATGTGCAGCTAATTGTAACAAAACGTTTTTAAAATGACAGATATCTGGGAATTATATAAAAACGGAAGCTGGGAGGTGCCTTTTTTAACCTTCTGCATCTACATTTTTGTATGTGCATCATTTGTTTTGTACCTGCTTATTGTGGCAAGCCGAAATACTAAAATAAAAAGAGAAAGGCTTAGAATTGAGTATGATAAAGAAATTAATCAGCTGATGACATCGGTGATTTTCGAGGATATTTCATTTTCAGACATTAAACAAAATAAAAACTTTTTGGTTCTTTTGGATACGTCATTTTTTAGAGAAGTCCTTACAGAATCCATTATAAATCTTCATAAAAATTATGAAGGCGTTTATGCGCAAAAGCTCGAACAGTTTTATAAAGATTCTAACTTGATAAAAGGCTCTTTTAAAAAACTTAAAAGTCTGAAATGGGAAGTAAAATGCAAAGGAATAACAGAACTTGCAGAGTTTAATATTACCAGTGCATTTGATAATATTATAACCTACTCAAAAGCAAGGAATAAGACTTTGAAAATTACGGCCATAAATGCTTGTATCAAGCTTGCAGGAACAAATAGTATTGTATATCTGGTAGAACATTCTGACCCAATAGACGAATGGACGCAGCTAAATATTATCGATGCTTTTAAAAGACACGATATAGGCGACACCGAAGGGGTTGAACTTCTTCTGGAATCAAAAAACACAACTGTTATTGCGCTTGGATTAAAACTGATAAAAGAACTGAAGCTGACACAGAAAATTCCTTTTGTGGCGCAGCTGGAAGCTAAAGCGCCAAACCTGAGCATAAAATACGAAGCCCAAAGTATTTTGCAGACACTAACGGTATAAAATTATAGAAAATGACTTTTTTTAATACAGATATAACATGGTTTTTAGATGGGTATATACTCCTGATACTCGGTTATGCGATACTGATTATGTCTTCGTATCTTATTTTAGCGTATCTGTCTACAAAAGAACTTAGAAGTTATCTCAAAAAAAATAGTTTTGTAGATTATAGTGTACTTCTTACCAGTGAATTTGCACCAAAACTTTCTTTAATCGCACCTGCGTATAATGAAGGTTTAACTATTGAAGAAAATGTAAAATCGCTTTTGTCCCTTAATTATAATAATTATCAAGCAATTGTGGTGAATGATGGGAGCAAGGATAATTCAATGGAAATCCTTATTAAGACTTATGATCTTGTTTTGACAGAAGTTGAAATTCATTCTAAAATAGAAACTAAAAAGATAAAAGGCATTTATAAATCAAGAAATGCTGCCTATAAAAAATTAATTGTAGTAGATAAGGAAAATGGTGGTAAAGCCGACGCTTTAAATGTGGGACTTAATATTGCCGAATATCCTTATGTTGTTTGTATTGACGTAGATTGTATTCTAGATAAAGATTCTCTTTTGAAATTGGCAAAACCATTTTTAGAATCACAAGGAAAACGTATTATTGCTACGGGTGGAGTTGTTAGAATTGCTAATCAATGTGTTATTAAAAACGGACGATTGGTTGAGGTTAATATTCCAGATCGTATGCTGCCAAGAATTCAGGTTTTAGAATATCTAAGAGCTTTTCTGTTGGGTAGAATGGCGTGGGGAAGATTGGACGGTTTACTGCTGATCAGCGGCGCTTTTGGAGCATTTGATAAAGAAGTAGCAATTCTAGCAGGAGGTTACAGTACAAAAACCGTTGGAGAAGATATGGAACTCATTGTAAGAATGCGCCGTTATATGCTGGAAAACAAGCTTCCGTATGCGGTGAGTTATATCCCAGATCCGCTTTGCTGGACAGAGGCTCCAGAAGATTTTAATATTTTCAAGAAACAGCGCAGCCGCTGGATGAGAGGAACAATCGAAACTCTTAGTCTTCATAAAAGGATGTTTCTCAATCCTAAATACAAATTATTAGGAATGTTGAGCGTACCCTATTGGACTTTGTTTGAGTTTTTAGCTCCCGCAATTGAATTTATTGGTCTTATAATCACTCTGTTCTTTATAATATTTGGTCTGTTAAACTGGCATTTTTTCTTTTTGCTTTTGTTATTTGTGTATTCATTTGCCGTTTTCTTCTCGGTTATCGCTTTGTACAGCGAAGAACGAACGTATCATAAATATCCCAAACAAATTGATTTCTTTAAACTTCTTATGGCAGCTTTCATTGAACCGTTGTATTTTCATCCGCTTACCGTTTACGCAGCTTTAGTGGGGTATAAAGAAAAAATTATGGGAACGAAAGGCTGGGGCGAAATGACTAGAAAAGGGTTCACGAAGAAATAATTGTTGATTGTTGATGGTTAATGGTTAATGGTTTGTTGTTAATTGTTTGTTGTTAATTGTTTGTTGTTAATTGTTTGTTGTTAATTGTTTGTTGTTAATTGTTTGTTGTTAATTGTTTGTTGTTAATTGTTGTTGTTAATTGTTTGTTGTTGATGGTCGATTTTTAATTTTTAATTTTTGATTTTTAATTATTACTACTAAATTATATAAACGAAAAAAAGCTGTGTAAAACACAGCTTTTTTGTTTGTTATTTTAATAGATTTTATTCGTATTTTAAGTATTTTAAAACATCAACTTTTGTGGCTTGATAGGCTTTTGTTAAAACAATGCATAGCGTTAGGAATAGTAAAATAACAAAAGAAAATAAAAACGGCAGCACTGGAATTTCAATTCTAAAAGCGAAATTATTGAGCCATTTTTGCAATAAAAAATAAGCTGGGAAAATGGCGATTAGAAATCCAATTGCACAATACAAAACATATTGTTTTGATAATTCTTTCAATAAAATATTGGTTTCTGCTCCTAAAGTTTTTCGAATTGCAATTTCTTTCATTCTCCTCTGAATCGAATAAGAAGCTAATGCAAATAATCCAAACAAAGCAATAAGAATGACTACAACATTCAATAAAGAAAATAAATTCTTTTGCTTGACATACGATTCGTAAGTTCTGGCGTATTCCTTATTTACGAAATCATATTTAAAGGGATATTCGGGATCTACTTTTGACCATAATTTTTCTATATTTTCAATTGTCTTTCCTGAGTCATCAAGTTTTAATTTTATAAAAACTTTGTTGATGTCATGTGACATTCCCAAGGTCTTTAGGTGATAGAATGAAATAGGAGGTACTTTCATTTCTGGGCTTAATAAATTAAAATCCTTAACAATACCAATGATTTTTAATTTTTGATTTCGTATCAATAATTCTTCTCCAATCGGATTCTTAATATTCATTAATTTTAAAGCACTTTCGTTTATAATCACCGAATTAATAGTGTCTGAAGCTAGCTTTCTGTCAAAATTTCTTCCTTTGATAATTTTGATATTCAGCATTTCAAACATGCCAAAATCCAAGGCTATTGTTCTCTCCTTAAAAAGTTCATCTTTATATAGCACAGGATTAATAAAATTGTCAGAACCATCAAAAGAAATAAGACCGGTTGAGATTTCTTCGACACCTTTTATTTTGCTTAATTGATCCTTTATAAAACTGTATTTCCTGTAGATATTTTTTTCTGGATTTTCTACCTCATAATCGGAAGAAGGAAAGTTTAATGCTACAGAAATTACCTGATTTCCTTTAAACCCAAGATCTTTATTTTGTAAATATTGAATTTGGTCATAAACAATATAAGATCCAATTATAAAAAAGGCAGCAATTGCAAATTGAAAAATGAGCATTCCGTTACGCAGCCAAATTCCGTTTTTACTTCTTCCAAAATTTCCTTTCAAAACTTTTAAAGTTTCAAAATTCGCTACATAAACCGCAGGAAATAATCCTGCAGTAAATACGGTAATTATAAAAATTAAAAGCAGCTGCCAGTAAAATTGATTTCCAAGAAGTATAAGGTCTTTATTTAGGAAATTATTGTAATAAGGCAAGGTTATTTCTACAATTACTAATGCCAGTAAAATTGAAAAAGAAGTTGTTATAATAGTTTCAAAAATAAATTGACAGATAATATTTCTCTTAGAAGCGCCGGTAATTTTACGCACCCCAACTTCTTTCGCTCGTTTTACTGCATTTGCGGTGGCGAGATTGATGTAATTAATTATTGATAAAATGAGAATCAAAATTGATAACCCCATCATAATTATTAAAAATTGATAATTGCCTCTGCCTTCAGGATAACCATCTGTTATAGAATGTAATCTGGATTGCGAAAGCGGTTCTAGTACGACATTAAAATAACCTACTTTCTTTCCCATGTCCTCAAACGTAAAGCCTTCTTGTTTTGCTAAACGTTTAATGAAATCATAGTTATAGATTCGTTCCAGTTTTTTTCTTGTATTTTCAACTTTTGATGGATCTTTAACTTTTAGCAATAATCTAAAAACAAACGGATTTATTATCGAAGAATCTACGAGTTTATCCATTTTATTAATGATAACATTTGGCGCAATGGATGAGTTTCCCGGAACTCGATAAACTGCCCTAACAGAAAATAGTTGATCAAAACATTTAATTTGTTTTCCAATTGGATTTTCGTTTCCAAAGATTCTTTTTGCAATATTATCTGAAATTGCAATGCTAGAATCGTCTTTTATGGACGAAATCGCATCTCCCTTTAAAATTTCAAAAGGGAAAAAGGAAAAAAAGTTATGTTGTACATTAATGATTTTATCTACAAATTCCTTCTTCCCTTTGTAAATAATTTTATTTTTTTGATACCAATCATCCCCATACATTATGGCTTCAATGTTTGGATCTGCATCCAGGGCAGGTTTTAAAAATAAAGCACAATCTGACCAAGACGTCATATCTTTCAATTGCACCAAAACCTGATAAACATTGTCTTTCTCTGGATTCCAAGAATTGTAATTTTTTTCGTCGTTCCAGTAAAGAAGCGCAAAAATCAAACCCGCAATTCCAATGCTTAAGCCCGAGATATTCAAAATCGAAAACAACTTATTGTTTTTGATATGGTATATAAATATTCGTATATAATTTTGAATCATGTTATTCGTATTTTAGATATTTTAAAACATCGACTTTTGTGGCTTGATAAGTGCGTGACAATACCACAATTAGGGTTAAGGATAATAAAACTATGAAACCAATTAGGAACGGATAAACAGAAATCTCTATTCTAAACACAAAATCTTCAAGCCATTTGTTTAGCAGATAGTAAACAGGAAACAAGGAAATTAAAAAGCCTGTAAGGCATAGAATGATATACTGCTTAGAAAGTTCTTTTAGTAAGACAGGGGTTTCGGCACCGAGAGTTTTTCTAATGGCGATTTCTTTCATTCGGCCTTGAATAGAATAAGAAGCCAAGGCAAAAAGTCCAAAAAGGGCAATGAGAATTACGATGACATTCAATAATGAAAAGAGATTTTTCTGATTCACGTATTCTTTATAATTTCTGGCGTAAGCTTTAGCAACAAAATCATAATGAAAAGGATAATCTGAATCGATGTTTTTCTGCCAAAATTTTTCAAGGACAGCAATTGTATTTTGTATATCGTTTGGTTTAACTTTTACAAAAATATGGTTGACATTCAAATTCATCCAATCGACGGTTTTGAGATGAAAAAATACCATGGGCGGAATGTTTGCTTTTGGTCCCCAGAGATTAAAATCTTTTACAACTCCAATAATTTTAAGTTTTTGCTGATTCCATTGCACAATTTTACCAATCGGGTTTTTCTCATTCATTAATTTTAATGCTGTTTCGTTTAGCATCACAGTATCAATACTATCCGAAGCAATTTGATTACTAAAATAGCGTCCTTCTTTTAATTTAATCTTGAGCATTTCCAGCATACCATAATCAACTCCCATATTTTGACCCTGAATAACTCTATCATTATAGTTAAAAGTGGATGAGGTGCTGCCTCCTGTTGCGAATGAAAAAGCACCTGTACTTACTTGCGAAACGCCCTTAATTTTTGAAATTTCGTGCTTTAGAGTTTCATATCTTTTATATAATCGTTCGTCGGCCTTAGGATCATTATTATCAAAGTAAGGCTTTTTATATCTTATTTCTAAAACCTGATCGCCTTTAAAGCCTAAATCTCTTTCATTTAAAAACTGCACTTGCTCGTAAACAATATATGATCCTATAATAAAGAAGAAGGCAATCGAGAATTGCAGTACTAATATTCCATTTCGAAGCCATATGCCGCTTTTACTTCTGCTAAAGTTTCCTTTGAGTACTTTTAAACTTTCGAAATTCGAAATATAAACCGCAGGAAAAATTCCGGCAATAATAACCGTAATAATAAAGATGACTATTAACTCATAAAAAAAATATTGGCTTGTAATGCTCAGATTTTTTTCTAGAAAATTATTGTAAAAAGGCAGTGATAATTCAACTATAACTAAAGACAAAAGAATTGCGAAGGCGGTTGTAATAGTTGTTTCGAAAAGAAATTGTAAAACAATATTCCCGTTTGTTGCACCAACGATTTTTCGAACTCCAACTTCTTTGGCTCTTTTTATGGCATTTGCAGTGGCTAAATTAATGTAATTGAATAAAGACAAAATTAAAATTAGAAAAGAAAGTGCCATCATAATCAATAAAAACTGATAATTTCCCTTGCCTTCAGCGTAACCGTCTGTAATTGAATGCAATCTGGAATCTTTTAATGGTTCGAGAAATATTTTCATTTTCTCAACACCATTTTTTTTCTGCCATTCTTTAATTGTCAAGCCTTCTTGTTTGGCCCATTTTACAGTTCGATTTTGGTAAAGTAAATTTTCCATTTTAGCCTTCACTTTCTCAGCGTCTGCAGTATTTTGCAATTTCAGTAATAGTCCATAACTAAAATTTCCCCAATTGTCTTTTTCAGTATGCAAACGTTCCTCTATAAGATTTGTAACAGCATCTGGGGCCATAGAAGATTTTCCAGGAATGGTATATACTCCCGTAATAATTAGTTTTTTATCGTAAAAAGTAATTGTTTTATCAAGTACATCGATGTTTCCAAATAAGCGTAAAGCTGTATTTTTGGAGATAACGATACAAGTTTCATCTCTTAATGCTGTTTTCGAATTTCCTTTTATAAAATTAAAAGGAAACATTTCAAAAAAGGTTTTTTGAGCGTCGGTTACTTTACAAATTTCTTTTTTATTTCCAGCTTGAAGTATTTTATCTCCGTACCAGGTATCTAGATAGCAATAACTTTCAATTTCCTTAAAATCGGTTTTAAAATAATCTTCAAATGAAGAGACATTGGTTGACCAAAAATTATCTGCACTAACCTGACTTATAGATTGAAAAACGACTTCCTTATTAGGATTCCAGTCATTGTAGCTTTGTTCGTCATTCCAATACAAAATCGAAAAGATTAAACCAGCAATGCCAATACTCAAGCCCAAAATGTTTAAAGCGGTAAAGAACTTGTTGTTTTTGAGATGGAAAATAAATGTATTAATCCAATTTTTAAGCATGGTTTTAGTTTTTAGAAGTTATCAAAACATCTACATTTCTATGATTCACTTTTTCAGAAAGAATAACACCATCTTTCATAAAAATGGTTTTTTGCGAAAAAGAAGCATCATAATCAGAGTGCGTTACCATCAAGATTGTTGCACCGTTGGCATGTAAATCTGTCAATAATTCCATTACCTCATTACCGTTTTTGCTGTCCAGATTTCCTGTCGGCTCATCGGCTAGAATAATTTTTGGATTATTGATTAAAGCTCTAGCCACGGCAACACGCTGCTGTTGTCCGCCCGAAAGTTGCTGTGGAAAATGCTTTAGACGATGTGAAATTCCTAGTTTGTCTGCAATCGCATTTACTTTTTTCTTTCTTTCGGCAGAAGGAACATTATTGTAAATCAGTGGTAATTCTATATTATCATAAACCGATAATTCGTCAATTAGATTGAAATTCTGAAAAATGAATCCGATGTTTTCTTTTCTGGCTTGCGACTTTGCTTTTTCTTTTAAGCCGACCATTTCCTGATCTAATAATTTATAACTTCCGTCAGAAGCGCTGTCCAAAAGTCCGATGATGTTCAGCAATGTGGATTTTCCACTTCCAGACGGTCCCATGATCGAAACAAAATCGCCTTGGTTGATTGTTAATGAAATTTCGCTTAATGCTCTCGTTTCTAATTCCTCAGTTCTAAATACTTTTGAAAGTTTTTTAATGGTAATCATAATTGATGTTTGTTTTTGAGTGATTTTCTTTTAAAATTTTATGCCTTCGGAATAGAAAGAAACAAGTCTGAAAATTAAGATAAATTATTTTCAATTTATCGCTATTTATTTTGTTATTTGTACTTCCGAAAAGGCTTTGTTATTAATGATTTACAAGTCTAAATGTGATTTTCATGCCACAATTTTAAACCTTGTAAGTGCTTTATTTCTAAAGGATTATTTTATTAAAAAAATCTATACTGTCCACAATTGGACACCTTTCGTCCAAAACCGAACAATAATGAAAAAGACAAACGCATCCATTTTAATCATCGACGATCAGGAAGACATACTTTTTGCATCAAAAGTTTACCTGAAAAAGTATTTTGAAAACATTTATACACTCAATAATCCAAAAAATATTGTCGAATTACTGGCAAAAAATACCATAGATGTTGTTTTATTGGACATGAATTACAGGATAGGTTTTGAAGATGGGAGAGAAGGTTTGTACTTATTAAAAGAAATAAAAACACTTTCGCCCAAAACAGTCGTTATTTTAATGACTGCGTTTGGAAAAGTAGAAACTGCTGTCGAAGGTTTAAAGTCGGGTGCTTTTGATTATATTTTAAAGCCTTGGGAAAACAAAAAACTCTTAGAATCGGTTAAACAAGCCGTAGATAAATCTCGTAAAGAACAACGAAAAGTTAAAGATATTGAGATTAAAAACGACTTTTTTATCGGCAGTTCTGAGATCATTAAAAAGGCTTATTCGCTGGCAGATAAAGTGGCTAAAACCGATGCCAATGTTTTGATTTTGGGTGAAAACGGAACAGGGAAATTTGTTCTGGCGCATCACATTTATTCGCAGTCTGACAGAAAAAACCAGCCTTTTATTGCGGTTGATTTAGGTTCTTTAAATTCTAATATTTTCGAAAGCGAATTATTTGGTTACGCAAAAGGCGCTTTTACCGATGCCAAAACAGATACAGCCGGACGTTTTGAAATGGCGCAGAACGGAACTATTTTTCTAGATGAAATAGGAAATGTACCGCTTCATTTACAGTCTAAATTGCTACAGGTTATTCAAACCAAAACCGTAACCAGATTAGGCGAAACAAAAGCAAGACCTTTAAATGTTAGAATTATTACCGCAACCAATTTGAATTTAAAATTGGAAGTTGCGGATAAAAACTTCCGTGAAGACTTGTATTATCGTATAAATACGATGGAAATTATACTGCCTCCATTGCGCGAAAGAAACGAAGATAAAATCTCGCTTGCCGAATATCTTTTGGACAAAATGATTGAAAAATACGGAAGGGATGAAATTTCTTTTGATAAAAAAGGCTTAGAACAAATTGAAAAACATGCTTGGAACGGAAACATCCGTGAGATGGAAAATAAAATCGAGCGTGCTGTTATTCTTTGCGAAAACAACATCATTACAATTTCGGATCTGGATTTAGATATTATAACGCCTTATGAAGATCACTCAGATGATATCCAGCTTTCTTCTGTGGAAAAAGCAACGGTCGAAAAGGCGCTTCTTAAAAACAATAATAACATTAGTAAAACTGCCGAGGAATTGGGACTTTCAAGAGGTGCTTTATACCGACGTTTAGAAAAATATAATATCAATATCAGTTAATATGTTTAAGACTTTACAAACCTATAAACTCCTTTTTCTGCGGTTAATTTTGATTGTGGCAGGAATAGAATTTTCGATTTATTTTTTTAAAATTGGTTTGCTTTTTACTGGTATTTTCGGGCTTTGCATGGTTTTTCTGCTGGTGCGCGAAATGTATTTTTATGTTCGAAATTTTGTCATGGTCTACGATAAAACAATTGCTTCAATACTTCAGGACGATTTTACTTCAGATTTTTCTAAACATAAATTTAATAGAAGCTATAATGATTTGTTCCAATTGTATGAAAAACTGAAAAACAAGCAGAACGAACAGATTTCTAAAGATATTATTTACCGTTCAATCTTAAATAATATCGAAACTGGCGTGATCATTTTGCAGAGACAGGAAAAGGACTGGAACATTTTTTTAATGAATGATTACTTTTCAAATCATTTCAATGTGCCAAAAGTTTCAAAATGGAAATATCTAAAAAATCAGCTTCCTGCCTTATGTGAAATTATTGAAGAGGATGATTTCAACGAAATAAAAACGGCAATCGAAATCAGCATAAACGAACAGCACAAGCAGACATTTGTATTGCAGGCGTCGCGTACAGAGATTTTTGAGCAGGATTATTTTATTGTTTTATTAGATTCGATTCAGAATGTTGTCGAGAAAAAAGAAAAAGACGCCTGGATTAATTTAATGAAAGTGATTTCGCATGAACTTTTAAATTCAATCACGCCAATTCGTTCCATCTGCCAGAATCTTCAGGATTTAGTAGAGCAGGATTCGCTTTCAACAGAAGATTTAGACGATATAAAAACGAGTGTAGAAACAATGCTCAGACGAAGCGATCACTTGCAGAAGTTTGTTGAAGGTTACCGAAAATTGGCGATGCTGCCTTCTCCAAAAAAGGAAAAAATCGAATTGCAGGATTTGATTGCGAACTGCCTTCAAATTATGAATCCATTATTCCGAAAAGAGAACATTGAAGTTAAAAATACAATCTCGCTCAAATACGAAATAAATGTCGACCCGCAGCAAACAGAACAAGTTTTAATTAATTTAATGACTAACTCAATTAATGCATTAGAAAACAGCAGTCTAAAGCAAATTACAATTTCGGCAGAAGCCAAAGAAAATAGGGTTTTTATAAAAATTGCAGACAACGGAAAAGGAATTGAAAAGGAAATTGAAGACAAAATATTTCTGCCATTTTTTACCACTCGAAACGAAGGTGCGGGTATAGGTTTAACATTATCTAAAAATATTATAGAAGCTCATGGAGGTTATATTCTCTACAAAAATGAGAAGGAAAAAACTGTTTTTGAAATTTGTTTAATCGAAGAATAATTACAAATAATACTTTGATTTTATAAACCTGTATTTTTAAAATTATTACTAATGTTTTTTTTCTAAATTTGTAGAAAGAGTCGACATAGATTCCTCCCAATTAGTAATAGTAAAATAATGAATACAAATTCAACTACAGTAGCCTCAAGTTTTCTGAATGATTTGAAAACACAGACTGCCGATTCACATAAAAAATTAGAAGAACTTCCTGTTTCCATGTCCATTATGTCTCCAGATATGAAAATTGAGGAATACGCTAAATATCTAAATTTAATGCATGACGTTCATGCTGATACTGAAGAAACTGTTTTTCCATTATTTTCTGGACTATTAGATGATTTGGAACAAAGAAGAAAAAAACAGCTTATTGAAGCTGATCTTTCTTATTTAAACTATGATGTGACTAGTTTTGAGAAAGTTTTTAAAACTGAAAATATTTCTATTCCTTTTGCTCTTGGAATTTTATACGTGGTTGAAGGTTCTACACTTGGCGGCAGATTTATTTTGAAAAATGTTTCAAAAGTGCCGCAACTTTCTGGAGATAAAGGCGTTTCTTATTTTAATGGTTACGGAGATAAAACAGGAAGTTTTTGGAAATCTTTCCTAAACTTTCTATCAGAATACGAACAACAGAATAATTGTGGAGATGCTATAATAGAGGGAGCTGTATTTGCTTTTGATAGTATTTATAATCACTTTGAGAGCAGATAAAAAAGAATGAAGATTAAAGATATAGTTAATCGGGATATTGTTAATTTAACCAATTGTGAGCATGAACCTATACATATACCTGGGCAGATTCAGCCTCATGGTTTTTTAATTGGTATTAATGCCGAGTGGAAAATAGATTTTTGTTCAGAAAACATTTCGTCCTATTTTAAACTGCTTCATAGTCAGGTTTTAGGAAAATACTTTAAAGAGATTTTTGGGTCTATTGCCGAGGAAGAAATTTCAGCATATATCAAAGGTGATGAAGTTCAGGATGCTTTTCCTTTAGAGATCAAATTGCTGGGAAGGCTTTTTCAAATAAATATTCATAAAAGCAATGAAATTTATGTTCTAGAAGCTGAGTTGTTATTTGCTGACAAAGAAGGACTTGCAGATGTTTACAAGCAAACGATTCAGTTTGTTAGTCAAATGAATAAAACCAAATCACTCAAAGATTTGTGTGCCCTTGTGGCTCATGGAACCCGTGAAATTACGGGTTACGATCGTGTAATGATTTATCGTTTTGATGAGCAGTATAATGGCGAAGTGTATGCCGAAGACTGCCGTGAAGATTTAGAACCATTTCTAGGATTGCATTACCCGCATACTGATATTCCCGCACAAGCAAGAGAATTGTACATTAAAAATCAGCTGAGATTAATTGTTGATATTAATTATAAGCCTGTTCCAATTTTTACTGTTGACGATAAAGAAAATAAAAATCTAGATTTAAGTCTTTCGATATTACGAAGCACGTCGCCAATTCACGTAGAATATCTAAAAAATATTGGTGTTGGCGCAACGCTTACCATCTCACTGATTCATCACGATAGATTGTGGGGATTGATTGCATGTCATCACTATTCAGAAAAAAATATTTCTCCAGAAATTAGACTTGCAGCCAAATTGCAGGGCCAGTTTATTACTTCGCAAATAGATATTAGACAATCTAATGATGAGAATGTGAATGCTCAAAAAACAATTGAAGCATTAGAACAAATGACCGGTCTAGAACTGCCTATTTTGCAGCATTCATTAGATATTATAATAAATGCTCCTCAGCTTTTAAATATTTGCAATGCATCTGGAGTTTCTATTTTATATCGAGGGAAAATCTATAAAAACGGATTAGCACCTTCTGATGAAGAGATTACAGCGTTAACAGAAATTATCGAGAATAAAATAAACAACGATATTTTTGTAACGAATAAAATCATTGAAGATTTTCCAGAAATAGCAGAAAATTCTAATTTCGCTGGTATTATTTATCATTCTCTCGGAGTTAATTCTAATATAATATGGTACAGACCAGAAACTATTTTAGAGGTTAATTGGGGTGGAGATCCAGAGAAAAGTATTATTCATGACAGTAACGGACTTCATCCTAGGAATTCGTTCGAAATTTGGAAACAAATTATTAAAAACCAAAGTACTCATTGGGCTAAATATGAAATTAACAGTGCTGCCCAATATGCACACAACTTACATAATCAGTTAATTTTGATTATGTTGAGCGAAGAAGAGGAAAAATACCGCAACCAAAGCGAAATATTAAAAGAAACCAATTCGGAACTCGAAAACATCAACTGGATCAGTACACATGATCTGCAGGAACCTTTACGTAAAATTCAGCTGATCACCTCAAAAATGTTATCTGAACTAGACGTTATTTCAACAGAATCTATTTCAAATTCTTTACAGCGCGTTTCAAAATCTGCTAATAGAATGAGCGGTTTATTAGAAGATATTCTAAAATATACCCGAATAAAAAATACGAGAGAAACTTTACAGGAAGTAGATCTGAATGAAATTTTAGAATCTACAATTAAAGAAATGTCTGAAGCGCTCTCCGAAAGCAATGCTGAAATTGAATCTGAAAATCTTCCAGAAGTTCATGCTATTGGATTTTTAATGAGGCAGTTATTCATTAATATCTTTCAGAATTCATTAAAATATGCTTCTGTTGATAGAAAGCCTAAAATAAAAATTACAGCTTCTCAAGAACCTGTACTCATACATGATAAGTATAAAGTATACTGTCATTGGGTCCGTTTTTCTGATAACGGAATTGGTTTTGAGCAAAAATATGCTGAATCTATTTTTAAGGTTTTTACAAGGCTTCATACTCAGGAACATTATACTGGCTCTGGTGTTGGTCTGGCGTTATGTAAAAAAATCATGCAGGCCGTTGGAGGTGATATTCATGCAGAAGGAAAACCTGGTGTGGGAACTGATATAGTTATTTATTTTCCATGTGACCCAGAAGATACTTTGCTGCCTATATAGTGGACAAAAAAAAAACTCTTATTTAGAAATTAAAATAAGAGTTTTTTTTGGAAAGTTTTTTTCTCGCAAATCTCGCAGTTCCACAGATCAAATGAAATAAAATCTCCCTAATCTGCTAAATCTGCGAGAAACATTTTACTTTTAGATGCTAATTTTTCTTAGCCAAAAAGCTAATTTTAAAACTTTTAAAATTTACTTCGGAAATAATTGTTGCGGTAAAAATGAGAGTTCCTCCCAAAAGCAGACGCCAAGAAAGATTTTCTCCCAAAATAAAAAAAGCGCCAATTGCTCCAAAAACAGGTTCAAACAAATAAATTACAGCTACACGTTCTGCAGATAAATAACGCTGAGAAATATTCGAAACTGTGTACATATACGCAGTAGAGAAAAGTGCACAATAAACAACACCAAGCCAAAACGTATCGTTTTTTGGAAACCAAACCGCTTGAGAATCTGTTATAGCCAGACAAAAAGTAAACAGCGCGCAAAATGCAAACATGGGAACAATCGAATACAGCAGATTCTTTAAAACCGAATGTTTTTCGACAGTAATCAAATAAACGGCAAAAGCAAAAGCACCCGCAATAGTAAATATATCGCCAATATTTATTGTGAATTTATCTTGTATGGCTATAATAAATAAACCAGCTAAAGCAGTTACAGCGGCGATCCATATTTTTAAGGATGCATTGGTTTTATAGACCGCCAGTTTCATTAACGGAATAATGATAACGGTTAATCCAGCGATAAAAGAACATTGCGAAGCATCGCTGTATTTAAGTCCAACAGTTTGAAGCTGAATTCCTAAAAACATTGGAAAAGCTAAAATTGCTCCTGTTTTAACCGCTTCTAAATTTGTTTTTCTAACGTATTTCCAAAAAATAATAGTTAAAACTATAACGGCCAAAATGAAACGATAAAACAAAAAAGTGTTAGGAGAATAATCTCCAATTGCCATTTTAGTAACAGAATAGGAGATACCCCAAAAGGCAGTGCCAATAATTAGTAAAATCAGTAAAAGTTGTTTTCTTTCCATTTTATTAAGCAAGTATTGCTTTTTACTTTAATGTATTAAATCTTTCTTCATCAATAAATCAGTTTGTTCGTCGTCGCCCAATCTAAAAATATGAGTATCAAACTGAATAAAACCATTTTTAGTATAAAAGCTAACCGCTCTAAGATTATTTTCCCAAACGCCAAGCCAAATGTACACAGCTTTTAGTTCTGCAGCAGTTTGTAAAGCCTGTGCATAAAGTGCCTGCGCAATTTTTTTACCATGAAATTCTTTCGCGACGTAAATGCGTTCTATTTCAAGAGCATTATGATCTTGTTTTTCGGTTTGTGCATCGCCGGTATTTAATTTTAAGTACCCAATTATCTTGTTGTCAAGTTCAGCTAAGTAAAAGTGGGAATCTGGATGATTGAGTTCAGCAGTTAATTTTTCGTCGGCGAAACTTTCTTCCAAATATTTAATGATATTTTCTTCGCTGTTTACCTCTGCGAAAGTTTCATAAAAAGTTTGTCTTCCAATTAATTGAAGAGCTTCTAAATCTTTAACTGTTGCTTTTTTTATTTCTAGTGTGCTCATTATTTTTTTATTCTTTAATGCATTAAAACCTATTTTTTGTTTTTAATAAATGCGTAAATTGCATCAATGGATTTACAGCAAATTAAATATTTTCTAGCTTTATCACGCGAACTTCATTTTTGGAATACCGCAGGAAAAATGAATATTACCCAATCTGCATTGAGCCGTCAGATTCAGTCCCTCGAAAATCAGCTTGGCGTTCAGTTGTTTGAACGTAACAAACGCAATGTTAAACTCACTGCAGCAGGCCAGTTTTTAAAAGAAAAATGGGAAGTCGAAATGAGTAAACTCGAATTCATTCATCAGTCGGCACGCCAGATTCAGTTAGGCGAGAGCGGTACTATTACTATTTCGCATCCCGATTCTATTTCGGCTTCGCTTATGCCTGATATTTTGTCCCGTATTTCGAATGCTTTTCCAAAACTAAAAATCAAATTGGTCCAAGTTCTGTATGAAAATCAGCAGGAATATCTTCAAAATTATAAAATCGATTTGGCTATTACCAGAGACATTAATAATTCGCGTGATATTCGATCAGAAAAAATCCATACTGATAATTTGGCGATTGTAGTTCCTGAAAACCATCCGTATCAAACTGTTGAAGATCTTACCAAAGAAACACTTGCTTCTCAAAAATTCATATTGCCAACTAACGATGAAGGCAGCAGTTACAGCGATTTAATACAACGATTATTCAATTCTTTTGAAAATGCACCAGAAGTATATCTTCATTCCGAATTCGGTTCTGCAATTATTGCCTTGGTACGAAAAGGACTCGGAATTGCAATTCTTCCAGATTCTTATCTTTTCCATGAAATCTCGGGTATTCGATTTATAAAACTTCCTTTAGAGACTGATTTGTATATCAATTGGAGAACCGAAGATCATAATCCTGTACTAGCCAATGTTTTAAAACTGATTCTGCCGTAATTTACTAAGCTCGGAGCATCTCGATATGCGGAATTCCGTCTTCATCATAAACTTCGCCTTGCTCAACAAATCCAACAGATTGGTAAAATTTCGACAAATGATATTGCGCACTGATTCGAATTGGGCCTTCGCCAAATTTTTCCTGACAGCCTGCAATCGAAGCTTCCATAATTTTTACTCCTAAACCCGATCCGCGATGTGTTTTGTCAATCACAACTCTTCCAATTGCTATTTCATCATATGATAATCCTGCAGGAAGTAAACGTGTACAGCCCGCTAATTGATCATTTACATAATATAAAAGATGAAAACTCTTTTGGTCCTTATTGTCTAGATCCAAATAAGGACAGTTTTGTTCGACAACAAAAACTTCACTCCGTAAACGTAACATTTGATATAGTTCCTGATTGGTGAGTTCCTCAAATGATTTAATGGTATGGCTAAATTTCATGTGTTTTATAATGCTTTTTTTTACAAAGATAAAGGGAAGACTAATGATATAAAATGCTATTTTTTTATCATGTGATGTTGGAAACGCATTAGTTTTTTAAATTCCAAAATTTTAAATTGCTTCGCCTATTCGCTATCGCTCGGGCCCAAATTCCAAGCTGAAAACACAAAACTAAAGTGGAAATTTTGGGCTGTATTTTAAAGCTTTACGAACAGTTTGTCATTCCGAGGAACGAAATGACAAGATTGGGGTAATTCCTATGTGTTAAAACAAAAAAACTTTGTCAAAGTTCGAAACTTTGACAAAGTTGTATCTAATTCGTATAATATTTTTTTAGTGAGAAACCGCTTTTAAACCAACAATAGAACCTACTAAAGTTGCCAAAAAGAATAATCTCCAGAAAGCTGCAGGTTCTTTAAAAACAAAAATCCCAACTAGGACAGTTCCAACTGCGCCAATTCCTGTCCATACCGCATACGCAGTTCCAAGCGGAAGTGTTTCTGTGGCTTTCATCAGCAAAAGCATGCTCAGGGTTAAGGAAATAAAAAATCCAATATACCAATAGTACATTTCTGTTCCTGTAGTTTCTTTTGCCTTTCCCAGACAAGCTGCAAAAGCTACTTCAAATAAGCCTGCAATGATTAAAATAATCCAGTTCATATCGTTAAAATTTTGTGGTGCAAAGTTCCTTTATGAAGTTCAGAAAAAATTTAACAAATGATAAAAAATAAATTTATTTTAATTCCGCTCTTATTCGGCTTAAACTGACTTGCGTAATGCCCAGATAAGAAGCAATATGTCCTAATTGTACTCTTTGAAGCAGTTCTGGATGATCTTTCATGAGTTCGAGATAACGTTCTGATGCATTTTTGAATTGTTTGGAAATCAAACGTTCTTCCGTTTTTATTAATTCTTTTTCAGCAAATTTTCGTCCCCAGTTCGCAATATGAACATCTTCGTTAAAGAGTTTTCTAAGATTTTCTGTCTTTAATTCGTACAATTTACAGTCCTCCAGAAGTTCAATCGTTTCATATCCAGGCTGTTCTTCGACATAACTTTTCATTGAAATTACGGTTTCGCCTTCTTTTCCAAACCAAAAAGTAACTTCATTATCCCTTTCAATAAAAGCTCTCACCAATCCTTTTTTTATAAAATAAATATTTGATTCTATTTTATTGGCTCGCAGTAAAATATGACCTTTAGGAAAAGCCATTTCTCGGACATTATTTTCTAAAGCCAGTTTAGAATGCTCGGGAAGTTTGTAAATATGATCAAGAATATGGGCAATATCCATTGTTGCTTTTTTAGTAATTTACAATAAAGATAATAGTTGTAACAACGAACAGAAAATTTCATTCAAAAAAAAATCCCATCTGCCGAACAAATGGGATATAAAACTGTATTCTTGATGAGCTAAAAAAAGAACAGTTTTTGACCAATATATAAACTAATTAATTCCTCCGCCTAAAGCTTTGTACAATAGTACTTGAGAATTGGCATTTCGTAACTGAATATCAACAAAATCAAGTTCTGCCTGCAGTTTGTTTTTCTGCGCATTAATAATTTCGAGATAATTGGCATAACCGCTCAAATACAAATCGTTAGAAACGTTTACAGCAATTTCAAGATGATCGATTTCTTTTAATTTGTATTTCAAAACATCTTCAAAAGCTTCATTTCTATGCAATAAAGCGCTTAATTCGTTGAAAGCAGTTGTGATTGTATTTTGATATTGAAGAAACGAAATTTCCTGTCTTCGGTTAGAAACGTAAAATTCCTGTTTAATTTGTCCTTTATTGAAAACAGGAGCTGTTAAACCGCCTAATATCTGCCAGGCAAAAGATCCAGCATCAAAAAACGTATTAAAAGAAAATGAATTGAAACCTGCATAGCCGCCTAAATTTAAGGTTGGGAAAAAGGCAGCACGTGCGGATTTTGCATCGGCGTTGCTGGCTAATAATTCGAAATAAGCTTCGGCAACGTCTGGTCTTTTGTGAATAATAGAATCTACACTTATTTTTTGGTTTAAAACTTCTAAATGTCCCGATAAAAAGTCACTGCTTCGATCGATTTTTCCGCCGTATTCACCCAAAAGCGTCAACAAAGCTTTTTCGGTTTGGTCGATGCTTAATTTCAATTCCGAAGCTTGGGCATGGATGTTATTATTTTGCGCATTAAACTGCTGTACAGCCAATTCCGTAGCTTTTCCAACCGATCTTTGAGCTGAAACAATATCAAGTGCTCTTTCTTGGGTTGTGAGGTTTTTATCGTAAATCGCAGCTTGTTTGTCTAAGGCAATAAGCTTGAAATACAAATCGGCCGCATCGCTTAGAAGGCGGGTCTGTAATAGTCGCATTCCTGCCTGAGAAGCAAAATATCTTTGCTGTGCTGCTTTCTTACGGTTGCTTAGTTTTCCCCAAATATCAGCTTCCCACGAAACTTTTCCGCCTAAAAAAAGGTTAGGAGTAAGGTCTTCATTAATTCTTTGTTTGTCGCTGATATTTTGTGAAAAATTGGTGTCAAAATTACCAACTCCATCCATTGTATATTTTCCATAACGCGTTCCAGAAGCATCTGCAACTAAGTCTAAAGAAGGGAGAAGTGCTAATTTTGCCACTTTTAAATGCGAATTGGCAATTAAAATCCTTTCCTGCATAATTAAGTAATCCGGATTTTGAGCGATAGCTTTCTTTAGTAACTGCTCTAATTTTGGATCTTTAAAAAAGGTTTCTGTTTTTAATGGAATAAATGGCGAAGCATTATTTATACTGTCTTTTCTCTTCGCGTCAAAATTCTCAGGAAGTTTTGCAGCAGTCAATTTATCGCTTACTTTTGGCGCAGAACATGCCGTTAGAAGTAAAACTCCAGTTATAATAACTGCACTTTTGGTTGTCCTTAAAAACTGCGTATTAGCATTTTTATATTGATTTAATATCTCTTTCATTGTTTAATTTATTTGTTTAAGCTGCAGCGTAATTGATTCAACACATGGAAACATAGATTTTTTTTAGAAAAGGGAACTGAAAGAAACTGGTTTCTAACAAATAGCTATGTGACTTTTAAAAAAGTGAAAAGCCTTTTTACGATTTCTAAATTTTATGAATCTATGTGTTTAAATAAATTATACTTTAGATTTATTCATTGCTTTTTCAAGTTTGGCAAACAAAATGTAAAGTCCTGGAATAATTACCAGACCAAACACAGTTCCAATTAACATACCGCCTGCAGCCGCAGTTCCGATGGAACGGTTACCTACAGCCCCCGCACCAGAGGCAATACACAGCGGAATCAATCCTGAAATAAAAGCAAAAGAAGTCATCAAAATTGGTCTGAAACGAAGTCTGGCACCTTCAATTGCGGCTTCTGTAATATCTCTTCCTATTTTGTTTTGTGCCATTGCAAATTCTACAATTAGAATCGCATTTTTGGCGAGCAGACCAATCAGCATGACGAGTGCTACCTGCGCGTAAATGTTATTGTCTAATCCAACCATCAAAAGGGCAAGATAAGAACCAAAAACTCCCACAGGAAGACTTAATAATACAGGGAACGGAAGTAATAAACTTTCGTATTGTGCGGCCAATAATAAGTATACAAATAGTATACAAAGCGCAAAAATGTAGATGGTTTGGTTTCCTGATAAAATTTCTTCACGCGTCATACCAGACCATTCCAGTTCAAAACGGCTAGGGAGTTTTTCTGCAGCGATTTTTTCTACGGCAGCAATTGCTTCTCCAGAACTAAAGCCTTCTGCGGGTTCTCCGTTAATCATAGCCGACATGTACATATTATATCGTGTAAGTACTTCTGGGCCGTAAACTCTTTCTAATTTGATAAAAGTGGAGAACGGCACCATCTCGCCGGCATCATTTTTTAGGTACATATCCAAAATACTTTCAGGATTTTTTCTAAACTGCGGACTTGCCTGTACCATTACTTTATACATTTGAGAAAAACGGATAAAATTGGTCGCATAAAAAGAACCTAACATCGTCTGCAAGGTTGCCATTGCATTGTCTACTGAAATTCCTTTTTTCGCCGCAAGATCATAGTCAATATGAATTAAATACTGCGGGAAAGTGGCGTCAAAACTGGTAAAAGAGTTTTGTATTTCTGGCGAAGCATTTAATTCTTTAATAAAGTTTTTCGTCACTTCATCCGTATTCGTAATGCTTCCGCCGGACTTATCCAGTAATCGAAGTTCGAAACCGCTGGTATTACCAAAACCAGGAACGGTTGGCGGTGCAAAGATTTCAATCTGTGCATCAGAAATGCCTTTTGTTTTTTCGCTGAGAAGCGTTATAAAATCATTTACAGAAATATCACGATCGCTCCAGTCTTTTAGGTTTATCATTCCCATGCCGTAAGAAGCTCCGGCAATTTCAGTCACGATGCTGTATCCTGCAAGCGTAGTTACGTTGTCTACACCCTGAATTCCTTTGGCCGCTTTAGTTACTTCATCCAATACTTTTTCAGTACGTTCTACAGTTGCACCCTGGGGTGTTGTAACACTTACGTAAACCATTCCCTGATCTTCAGACGGAATAAATCCTGACGGTAAAAATTTGCTTGTTCCCCAAGTAAAAAGACAGAAAAGAACCAATAAACCAACAGTTACTGAAGTTCTGTCAGCAAACTTTACTAATACTTTAATATATTTTGAAGTTACATTATCAAACCAATTGTTGAATCTATGGAAAAAACGATCTAATAATGATTTCTTTTCTTTATTCGGATCATGCGCTTTTAGCATAATAGCACAAAGGGCAGGAGTAAGCGTAAGGGCGTTAATTCCAGAAATAACAATACTAATTGCCATTGTCAAAGAGAACTGCCTGTAGAAAACCCCAACCGGACCGCTCAAAAATGCAACTGGAATAAATACAGCGGCCATAACAATTGTAATTGCAATTACGGCTCCAGTAATTTCTTTCATGGCACTTATGGTGGCTTCAAGTGGTGCCATATGTTCTTCGGAAATTTTGACGTGAACGGCCTCGACGACAACAATAGCGTTATCGACTACAATTCCGATGGAAAGTACCAAAGCAAAAAGAGTCAGTAAGTTGATCGAGAATCCCATCATCGACATAAAGGTAAACGAACCAATAAGCGCGACAGGTACTGCCAATACTGGAATTAAAGTAGATCTCCAATCTTGCAGGAAAATGAAAACTACAAAGGCTACTAAAAGAAAGGCTTCAATCAAAGTTCTTAAAACTTCATGAATAGAAGCATCTAGAAAACGGGAAACGTCGTACGCAATATTAAATTCCATTCCCGGAGGAAAGGAAGTTCCTTTTAATTCGGTCATTTTTTCTTTTACGCTCGCAATAACTTCAGAAGCGTTAGAACCCGGACGTTGTTTCAACATGATAGATGCCGAAGGTCTTCCATCGGTTTTAGAAACCATTCCGTAACTCATCGAACCAAATTCTATTACAGAAATATCTTTTAATCTTAATATCGTTCCATCAGAGTTGGCTCTTAAAGGGATTTCTTCATATTGTTTGGGTTCAAAAAATTTCCCGCCATATTTAATTACATATTGTAACTGATTATCAAGCTGTCCAGATCCTTCACCCACTTTACCTGGTGCAGCAGAAATGTTTTGTTTTTGAAGTGAGCTGATTACTTCATTTGCAGAAATGTTATAAGAAAGCATCTTTTGCGGATCCAGCCAGACACGCATAGAATATTCTTTCTGCCCCATAATTTCGGCACGTCCTACACCATCAATACGTTTTAATTCCTGCAGGATATTAATATCTGTAAAGTTGAAGATAAACTGCTCATCCTGAGTTTTGTCTGTACTCGTAATGTTCAAGTACATCAGCATACTGTTCACCTCTTTTTCGGTCGTAACACCTGCACGAATTACCTCTTCGGGAAGTTCATCCAATATTGTCGTTACACGGTTCTGCACATTTACAGCAGCTAAATCGGGATCGGTTCCAACTTCGAAGAAAACCTGAATTAAGGTTAAACCGTCATTAGAAGTTACGGTCGACATATACGTCATTCCCGGTACACCATTTATGGCTCTTTCGAGCGGAAGGGCGACGGCGTTGGCAGAAACCTCTGCATTTGCTCCTGTGTACTTGGCTGTTACGGTTACAGAAGGCGGTACAATATCTGGGAATTGGGTAATGGGAAGCTGGAACAAAGCCAGTAATCCCAAAAGAACTATCATAACCGAGATGATTAATGACAATATTTTTCTTTTGATAAATAACTCTATCATTATATTTTTTTTAGATAAATAATTAAATAACTGTTTTACAAGCCGATAACCTACATTTGTTTGATGTTGATTTTATCGCCGTCTCTCAATGATTGCGTACCTTCCTGTACAATCAGGTCGTCATTTTTTAGACCATCATTTAGGATATAAACATCATCAAGAGTACTTCCAATTGTAACATTGGTCATTTTAACTACTCCATCTTTTTTTACCAGAAATACGTATTGTTTGTCCTGAATTGAAAAAACAGCTTTCTGCGGAATTAAAATTGCATTGGTTTTGGGTTCTGAAATAATCAGTTTACCTGAAGTTCCGTGTTTGATAAATCCCTGCGGATTGTGAAATTTGGCTTTATATTGAATAGAACCCGTTTGTCTGTCGATTTCTCCATCTGCAGTTCTTAATTCTCCTTTTTGATCGTAAACCATTCCGTTTGGCAAGACCAGTTTTATATCTCCTTGTGTATTAAGGGTTTTGTCTTCCATCATTTGGAAATATGTATTTTCAGGAATTGAAAAATAAGCGTAAACGTCATCCAGCTGAGAAACGGTAGTCAATAATGAACCATTTTCTACTAAACTTCCTTCTTTAAACGGAATTCTATCTACAGTTCCGTCAAACGGCGCACGGATTGTCGTAAAACTAATCTGCTGGTTGATTGCTTTTCTTTCTGCGGCAGCGTGGGCTAATTTCGCAGAAGCCGCTTCATGTTTTGCTTTTGATAATTCTAATTCTTTATCGGCAATTACTTTTTTATTGAAAAGAGTTTGTGCTTGTTCTAATTCTACCGTTGCGATTCTTAAATCGGCTTTGGCGCTTTTGAAAACAGCTTCGGCTTTCAGCAGCTGAATTTGAAGTTCGACATCGCTTATTTTAAATAAGATTTGTCCTTTTTTAACTTTTTGTCCTTCGCTTACATAAACTTTGTCTAGTAAACCAGGAATTCTAACGTGGATTTCTACATTGTTTTTAGCATGTACATCGGCAACAAATTTGCTCGAAACTATGGTGTCTTTTAAGGTGACTTTGTATACAGGAAGTGTTTTAATGTTTTCGGAATTCTTTTTTGCTTTATCACCGCACGAGACTAAAACGAACAATGATAAAGTGAATAAAAGGAATGGATTTTTATAAATATTCATGATTAGGTTTTAAAAATTAAATAAAAATATAGGCTCCCCAATGCGAGAAAAGGGAGTTTGAAATCTATGTAAATATTGAAATTAGAGATGTTTTCGGATTACTTCCTTTTTGGATAGAAGCACCGTTCTTAGAAAAAAAGTTTTTATAGCAATGATATTCCATACGCCATACAGGCACATGAAAAATCGTTTCAGAAAAATCTAAAATATAAAAACAACCAAATTTGGAGTCCTAGAATAATTGATACAAATGAAGATAAGTATGCCTTTGAACTTGGTATATTGAAGCTATACCATAAATTAAGCTCTTTTTGTAAAGCTTGAAGTTTATAAGATTACTAAAATAAGGAGCTTTGATTGTACTTTGTTCTAAAGTAGTAGCTCTGGATTTTATTTTCTTTTTGAGTTTATAATGAACTTCTAAATTTTTAGAAGAAGAATAATCTGAAGAATTAAAGAGTGTATCATCTGCGGTAACACTGTCAAGAGTAATGCAGCTGCTAAAATGTACAGGCTGTTGATACGTTTCGGTGCCTCTAAAGAAAGAAAGCAGCGAAAGTAAAACGATATATATGAACTTAATAGGTTTCATTTACAGCACAGCAGGATTATATTTTTTACTTAAAAACAAGGCTTATAGTTGTTGAAAGTGCGCCAAATATAGCAATTTGAAAAGTAAGGATTCTTAAAATTTTTCTAAAAACCATAAGAATTAAAAATTTGATAATAATTGAAGTTGATTTTTAGGGTTTTAAATTTTTGTTGGTATTTATTTTAATAAGTTAGAATTGCTATATTCGTTGACCACTTTAAAACGTATAAAATGTCAAATCAATTCCAAGATGTAATCAGAAGAGCGTATAATGCTTTTAACGAAAGAAATATAGACAACTGCCTATCGACAATGCAGGAAGATGTAAAATGGTCAAAAGCATGGGAAGGCGGTTATATAATTGGACACGAAGAAATTAGACAATATTGGACAAGACAATGGGCAGAAATTAATCCGAAAGTAGATCCGGTTGGTTTTGCTGAAAGGGAAAATGACAGTTTAGAAGTTTTAGTACAGCAAAATGTAAAAGACCTGCAGGGTAATTTGATTTTTGATGGTCTAGTTAAGCATGTTTATACTTTTGAAGATGGCTTGATTAAGACAATGGATATTGAGCTGGTTCAAGAAGATTAGTTGTAAATGAGTTTTACTATAGACTTTTCAAAAAGTCAAAATTGGGAAACAAAAGAGTACATGAAAATTCAGAGTAATCTAGTAAATGGTGGAAAAGGCTATAATTACTTACCTGATTTGCTGCCTTAAAAAATTATAAAATGAAGAGTTATATTTTAATCTTATTTCTATCTTTTTCTTCTATTAATATATTATTTTCTCAGATACCGACGCAAAAGTTTCGTATAGAAAAAATAGAATACTTAAATGATAGTGGACTTATATGTGTTAAATTTAATCTGGTTAACATCACTAGAGATACCTTGTATTTAAGTAATAAAAATATTAATATTAAATTACTTAAAAACAGTAAAGCCATAAAATGGGAATATCCTAAGGTTGATGTACAGCTGTTTATTAAGCCTGTTCTAAAAAACGTTGAACAAATGCAAGTTAAGCCTGAAATTATAGATAAAGAAGACCCAAAAGAAAAATTAGCAGCTTATTTTGCAAGCAAGCTGTTTTTAAAAAATTTAGAAATTAATAACAAACTAGTAAGTTATAGAGATAGAATTATTCAAAACGTAATATATGATTGTATAATACTACTGCCTTCAGAAGCATATGGATATGAAACATATTTGTTTTCTAAAAAGTTCGATAAAACTTGTAAAGTGTCTGTAAAATATTTAGAGAGTAAAAGATTTACTTATTTTATAGATAATAAGGGAAAAAAAAATTATATAACGAATTAATTCTGATAATGGCAGAGTGCTGTCCCGCGCTCAGCAAAGACTTTTTAGATATTTTTGTTTTTTAGAAGAATTAGAGAAAGCGCAAAGTCGGAGACATTTGCGCAGCACTATTAAGAAATACTTCGGAGAGCTGGGAGCAAATGGTGCGGGGGCATCAAGCTATAGTTGACGATATTGGAGAAAAACTAATGTATATTTCTAAAGATGGAACAAACGAACATAGTGGGATTTATGGAAAAGCAAAGTATACTATCTATTAAAATATTTAAAACCATAGCTGAAATTGATGAATATTATAGTACGGTAGTTTCTCCAGATAAATATTTTGATAAGTATACTACTTATGAAGTAACAAAATCTCAAATGCAAAGTGCCATGAGAACGAATATTACAGTCGCAAAAATGGATTACAATTTATGTTTTAATTCTTGTACGACAATGGTTCAAGCAGCTTTAAATTCTGCTTTTAATACATATGGATCATATGGTATTATACCAAATTTGTCATTTTACAAAGAATTATTTATAATTCAGATAAAGTTAAACGCTAATGATAAATAAATTAAAAAGAACATTGTTAATCATAATTTCTTTACTTTTTATCAATTGTAATGAAAATTCATTTTATCCTGAAACAAGAGAAGAATCATTGAATCAGGGACTATTGATCAATGATTATAAATTTGAGAAAAAAATAACTCTGCTAAATAATGAAAAGTTTAAAATAATTGAAGCTTGGACAACATATAAATTTAAAAACAATAAGAAAAAAGAAATTTTAAATAGTTTTTTTGCATTTAGATTTAGAATGATAAATTTAAAAACATTAGATACAATTCCTGATTTTAATATTGTTAAATATATTAAAATAGATACTATCGGGTCTAAATTTGGAGGTCTTGGAGTTGTAGATTCTCAATTCACAATTTTATATGATTCTTCGTATAAGAATAAGTTAGATACCTTAAAGTTAGATTTTATTACTAACAATGGTAAAACAGTATCTTTCCAATTTTTTAAAAAATAGTAATTAGATTTTTTAGTTCTTTACCAGCTCTCCAATTAGTTCTAAATTTCAATTGAAAAACTACGCTAATGTTTTTTAGAACAGACCCAAAAGTTTAGACTAATTAATAATTAAATCTGATAAGAATGAGCTCGATATTGTATCGGGCTCATTGTTTTTAAAAATCATAAAAACTAAAATCAATCCACAATACTAGAAGCCTTAATTTCCAAATCAGCATATTGCCAAGCATTATCAAAAGAGGTTTTTAATTTTGCAGTGCCCCGAAAAAGTTAGACACTATTTTGGGGCATTTATATGGAAACAAATTACTTTCTTAATTCTCCCCAGCAGCACTTTTATCCACCAAAAACAATAAATCTCCCGAAACCGGTTTAATCAATTGCATTGGATATAAAGTCGGATTAAATTCTCCAGTTGTAACTTCTTTTAAGGCGTGTGTTTTCTTCTCTCCAAAAGCCACTACAATGATTTTTGCAGCTTTGTTGATTAAAGGCGCAGTTAGCGTAATACGATGCATTTTTTGAGGCGCTAAATAATAAGCATCAACCCATTTGGTTTGTTCTTCTAAAACTGCTTCACCTGGAAAAAGAGACGCAGTATGTCCATCATCTCCCATACCTAATAAAATCAGGTCAAATTTTCCTTCCTCGCCTAAAACCTTTCTGATAGTCTGCTCGTATGTTGCAGCATATTCTTCTGGTGTAACACCGTCTTTGTACATTTCAAAGATATTTTCCTGCGGAATAGGAACGTGGCTTAATAAAGCGTTGTAAGACATTTTAGCATTGCTCAAATCATCCGTAAGCGGCACCCAGCGTTCGTCGCCCCAAAAGATATAGACTTTGCTCCAGTCTATTTTGTCTTTGTAAGCGTCAGAAGCTAATAATTTGTAGATTCCTGCAGGAGAAGAACCTCCTGTAAGAACGGCTGTAAACTTACCTTTTGAAGCAATGGCTTTTTCTGCTGCAGCTGCAAAAAGATCAGCTGCAGTAGTGTTTATTTCTTCTGTTGTATTATATATCTGTATCATTTAAAACTTCTTCTTCTTCTTTTTTAACGTTTTGTGTGTTCGGAATCCATTTGTGCCCTTGACGTGCCAGTAGTTCGTCAGCTTCTTCTGGTCCCCAGCTTCCTGCTTTGTAATTTGGGAAATTGGTTGGAGCAGTTGTTTTCCATACTTGCTGGATTGTATCAATAGCATCCCAAGCTTCTTCTACCTGATCCCAACGCATAAATAGGGTAGGATCTCCCGCTAAAGCATCGGCCAATAAGGTTTCATAAGCTTCTGGTGACATTGTAGAGCAGGCGAAATAATCAAAAACCATTTCGGCAGGTCTTAAAGCCAGAGATAAACCTGGTTTTTTGGTCATAAACTGCAATTTAATATCCATTGCAGGCTGAATATTGATAATCAGTCGGTTTGGTGTCATGCCTTCTTTTCCATAAGAAAATGAAGAATGCGGTACTGGTTTGAACTGAATAATAATAGAAGATTGTTTTTCTTCCATTCTTTTTCCAGAACGCAAATAAAACGGAATTCCCTGCCATCTCCAGTTGTCCAGATAAATTTTCATTGCCACGTAAGTTTCTGTATTAGAATCTGGTGCAATTCCTTTATCCTGACGATATCCCGGAACTGGTTTTCCGTTGATAGCTCCAGCATCGTACTGACCTCTAACAATATAATGGTCAACTTCTTCTGGTTTAATACGACGAATTGACTTTAATACATCTGCTTTACGATTACGAATATCATCTGCTGCTAATGATGCAGGTGCTTCCATTGCCGTCATACATAAAATTTGAAGCAAGTGATTCTGAATCATATCTTTCAAAGCTCCAACTCCTTCGTAAAATCCGCCTCGTTCTTCAACACCGACTTCTTCTGCTACGGTAATCTGGACGAAATCAATAAAATTACGGCTCCATAAAGGTTCGAACATTGAATTTCCAAAACGGAAAGCCAAGATATTCTGCACGGTTTCTTTCCCTAAATAATGGTCGATTCTATAAATTTGCTCTTCTTTGAAAGTCTGCGAAAGCATTTCATTCAATTCAATTGCAGAAGCTTTATCGTAACCAAAAGGTTTTTCTATAATAATACGATCTTGCTTCGAATTTGCTGCAAGTCCGATTTTTTTGATATTACTAGAAATTGTAGAGATAAAAGAAGGTGTAATCGACAAATAGAACAAACGATTGGCACGTTCGCCAAAAGCAATGTCAAAATTGTTGATTTTCTCGTTTAATCCGATATACGATTCTTCTTTGTCAATATCAAGGCTGTGATAAGTGATATGTGAAAGAAATTTTTCCGTTTCTGGATCAGAAATTCCTTTTTTTCTTGAAAAAGCATTTAGGTTTTCTAAGACATAACTGCGAAAATCTTCATTGGATTTTTCTGCTCTTCCAAGGGCAATAATCTGAAACTTCTCAGACAAACGGCCGTCAAGGTACAGATTTTGAAAAGCAGGAAAGAGCTTTCTCTTTGCTAAGTCTCCAGTTCCTCCAAAAATAACAATGATTGTTGGATTTTTTAGTTTATTTTTAGTCATTGTGTGTAGTTGTGTTGCTTTAATTTCTTATTCAGACCATTGTGTGTGAAATACGCCTTCTTTGTCAATACGCTCGTACGTATGAGCTCCGAAATAATCACGCTGTGCCTGAATTAAGTTTGTTGGAAGATTTGCAGATCTGTAAGCATCAAAATAAGCTAACGAATTCATAAGTCCAGCCACAGGCAATCCTTTTTGAACAGCAAACTGAATAACAGCTCTCATTCCGGCTTGGTTATCATTTAATTTAGAAGCAATTCCTGAATCTAAAAGTAAGTTTGGTAAAGCTGCTTTTGCAACATACGCTTTTCTAAAGTCTTCTAAAATATTAGCACGAATAATACACCCGCCTCGCCAAATTTTGGCAACAGTTTCTAAGTTCAACCCGTAATTATATTCTTTAGAAGCGGTATGAAGCTGTGCCAAACCTTGCGCATAAGTTACCACAATAGAAAGGTATAAAGCCGATTTTAAAGCTTCAATTGCTTCGCTTGTACTTACATCAGATGCTTCGCCATTCCAAACTAATTTTTCAGAAGCTTCAATTCTTTCAGGTTTTGTTTTAGACATATCGCGCATAAAAACCGCCGCATCGATAGTCGGAACTGGGACTTGTAAATCCATTGCGTTTTGCGAAGTCCATTTTCCTGTTCCTTTCGATTTTGCCCAATCTGAAATTTTGTTGATCAAAAGACTTCCATCTTCATCTTCTTGTTTTAAGATACTTGCTGTAATTTCGATCAAATACGATTTAAGATCATGAGTCTGGTTCCATTCTTCAAAAGTTTTTTGAATAGTGGTATCATCCAAATTATAACCTCTTTTCATCAGGTCATAAATCTCAGAGATCAACTGCATGATTCCGTACTCAATTCCGTTGTGAACCATTTTTACATAGTTTCCAGCAGAACCGTTTCCAAGATATTCTACACAAGGTTCTCCGTCGACTTTCGCAGCAATTGCTTCAAAAATAGGGCGAAGTCTTTCGTAAGCTTTTTGATCTCCTCCAGGCATCATAGCAGGACCGAATCTCGCGCCTTTTTCTCCGCCTGAAATTCCCATTCCGAAGAAGTGAATACCTTTTTCAGATAATTCTAAAAATCTTCTGTCTGTATCGGTAAAATAAGTGTTTCCACCATCAATTATAATATCCCCTTTATCTAAGTGAGGCAGTAAGCTCGCAATTGCACTGTCAACTGGTTTTCCAGCTGGAACCAATAGCATAATCGCTCTTGGCTGCTGAATAAGTTCTACAAAATGTTTAACATCTGTCGTAGCTTCAATAGTATGGTCGGCATCGGCTTCTTGTTGAAGAGAATTGACTTTTTCGGTGTCTAAGTCTAAACCTGCAGCCGCAAAATTATGGCTTGCGATATTTAAAAGCAGGTTACGACCCATTACGCCAAGTCCTACAATTCCAAAATCAAATTTGTTCATAGTTTTCAATTAACTAAATTATTAGAAGGATGTTTTTCGCATAAAAAAGTAAGAGAAAGTATGGTAATTCTTTTTCATTCAATGTTTTGCAGAAAAACAAAGTTTGTTTTAATCTTACATTTCAAAATGTAGTGCGCTAAGTTAGAGAAAAATGCTGAAAAATAAGGAGTAAAATAGTTCAGTTTTAGTCTTAATTGTGATACTTTTTATGTGTGAAAATTACGCTTATTTTGATTTTGAAACAGTATTTAAAGTTTATTTTTATGTTTGGTATAAGTTTTTAAACACATAGGTACATAGTTTTTGGAAACTTTTAAAAGACGTTTCAATTATTTGAACAAACATAGAGTCTGTAATTTTAACTTTGTCAAAGTTTTGAACTTTGACAAAGTGATGTGATGTAGGCAAAAAGCTATGTTTGAGAGTTCTTTTTATAAACTTTTGAAAATCAAAAAAAAAAAAAAACTCTATTTATTT